>TARA_R100000541_G_scaffold2469_5_pt1 | contig 13925 bp, 10 predicted proteins | sample TARA_R100000541 | Tara Oceans TARA_R100000541 (sample SAMEA2621416) | marine metagenome | biome: marine biome (ENVO:00000447); feature: surface water layer (ENVO:00002042); material: "saline water (ENVO:00002010), including plankton (ENVO:xxxxxxxx)" | depth 5 m | reverse complement strand
CGAACAGGTCTACGGCGCCTCGCAGGAAGGCCACGACCACGGTCTGTTCCGCGTCAAACCACTCTAAAAAAAGGTATGTGAGAGGGGCTTCGAGGCGACAGCATCGCCGCGCAAGCCCCCCACAAAGAAAACGCTAGGCTGCTTTTCCGTGAGGGTGCCGCAATGGCTTTCGAAGCAATGTTCCAGCCGATCCAGATCGGCAAACTGACCATCCGCAACCGCGTGATCAGCACCGCCCACGCCGAGGTCTATGCCACCGACGGCGGTATGACCACCGAGCGTTATGTGAAGTATTACGAGGAGAAAGCCAAGGGCGGCATCGGCCTGGCGATCTGCGGCGGCTCCTCGGTTGTCGCCATCGACAGCCCGCAGGAATGGTGGTCTTCGGTGAACCTGGCCACCGACCGGATCATCCCTCACTTCCAGAACCTGGCTGACGCCATGCACAAGCATGGCGCCAAGATCATGATCCAGATTACCCACATGGGCCGCCGCTCGCGCTGGGACGGCTTCAACTGGCCAACCCTGATGTCGCCGTCGGGTATTCGCGAACCCGTACACCGCGCCACCTGCAAGACCATCGAGCCGGAAGAGATCTGGCGCATCATCGGCAACTACGCTCAGGCCGCACGCCGCGCCAAGGAAGGTGGCCTGGATGGCGTCGAGCTGTCCGCCGTGCACCAGCACCTGATTGACCAGTTCTGGTCGCCGCGGGTGAACAAGCGTACCGACGAATGGGGCGGCACCTTCGAGGGCCGCATGAAGTTCGGCCTGGAAGTGCTCAAGGCCGTGCGCGCCGAGGTCGGTGACGACTTCTGCGTCGGCATGCGCATCACCGGTGACGAGTTCCACCCGGACGGCCTCACCCACGAAGACATGAAAGAGATCGCCAAGTACTACGATGCCACCGGCATGGTCGACTTCTTCGGCGTGATCGGCTCAGGTTGCGATACGCACAACACCCTGGCCAACGTCATTCCAAACATGAGCTATCCGCCGGAGCCGTTCCTGCACCTGGCCGCCGGCATCAAGGAAGTGGTCAACGTCCCGGTCCTGCATGCGCAGAACATCAAGGACCCGAACCAGGCCCAGCGCATCCTCGAGGGCGGCTACGTGGACATGGTCGGCATGACCCGCGCCCACATCGCCGACCCGCACCTGATCGCCAAGATCAAAATGGGCCAGGTCGACCAGATCAAACAGTGCGTCGGCGCCAACTACTGCATCGACCGTCAGTATCAGGGTCTGGACGTGCTCTGCATCCAGAACGCGGCCACCAGCCGGGAATACATGGGCCTGCCGCACATCATCGAGAAGTCCACCGGGCCCAAGCGCAAGGTGGTGATCGTGGGCGGTGGCCCGGCCGGTATGGAGGCCGCACGTGTCGCTGCCGAACGCGGCCACGACGTCACCCTGTTCGAGAAAAAGGACAGCCTCGGCGGGCAGATCAACCTCGCTGCCAAGGCACCGCAACGTGACCAGATGGCGGGCATCACCCGCTGGTTCCAGCTGGAAATCGCACGCCTCGGCGTCGACCTTCGCCTGGGTACCGGTGCGGATTCGGAGACCATTCTCGATCTGCGTCCGGACATCGTGGTACTGGCCAACGGCGGTCACCCGTTCATCGAGCAGAACGAGCACTGGGGCGCGGAAGAAGGCCTGGTTGTCAGCAGCTGGGACATCCTCGACGGCAAGGTGGCGCCCGGCAACAACGTGCTGGTCTACGACACCATCTGCGAGTTCACCGGCATGTCGGTCGCCGACTTCATCGCCGAAAAAGGCGCCAAGGTGGAGATCGTCACCGATGACATCAAGCCCGGCGTGGCGATTGGCGGCACCAGCTTCCCGACCTACTACCGCAGCCTGTACCCGAAGGAAGTGATCATGACCGGCGACCTGATGCTGGAAAAGGTCTACCGCGAGGGCGACAAGCTGGTGGCAGTGCTGGAGAACGAATACACCGGTGCGCAGGAAGAGCGGGTGGTCGACCAGGTGGTGGTGGAGAACGGTGTGCGTCCTGACGAGCGCCTGTACTACGCCCTCAAGGAAGGCTCGCGCAACAAGGGCCAGATCGACGTCGAGGCATTGTTCGCGATCCAGCCGCAGCCCTGCCTTTCGCAGAGTGGCGAAGGCTACCTGCTGTTCCGCATCGGCGACTGCGTCGCGCAGCGCAACACGCACGCGGCGATCTATGACGCGCTACGGCTGTGCAAGGACTTTTAAGTCCAGCGCAACGTTGACGGTCTGACCCGGTCTGGCTCCCTCTCCCTTTTTGGGGAGAGGGCTGGGGTGAGGGTCGGTCCCGCGGACAACTGCTCACCCTGACCCTCTTTCCGGAGGGGCGAAGGACTGAAACGCATCATCCCCTGACATTGGCGGTGGGAGCCTCACATGTTGAATACCATTCTTCCCATTCTCCTGTTCGCCGCCCTCGCGCTTGCCGTACTCGGCGCAGGCAGGCGCTTCGCCATGTGGCGCCGCGGTCGGCCGACCAAGGTCGACTGGATCGGTGGCCTGATGGCCATGCCACGGCGCTACCTGGTCGATCTGCACCATGTGGTCGAACGCGACAAGTACATGTCCAAGACTCACGTGGCCACGGCTGGCGGCTTTGTCCTGGCGGCTGTCCTGGCGATCATCGTGCACGGCTTCGGTCTGCAGAGCCGGATTCTCGGCTTTGCCCTGCTCGCCGCCTGCGTGCTGATGTTTGTCGGTGCACTGTTTGTTGCCAAACGCCGCCGCAACCCGCCGGCACGGCTGTCGAAAGGCCCCTGGATGCGCCTTCCGAAGAGCTTGCTGATGTTCTCGTTCAGCTTCTTCATCGCCACCCTGCCGGTAGCTGGCATCCTGCCGGCCGATTTCGGCGGTTGGATCCTCGCGGCCGTGCTGGCGCTCGGCGTGGCCTGGGGTGTGTCGGAGATGTTCTTCGGCATGACCTGGGGCGGGCCAATGAAGCATGCCTTCGCCGGTGCCCTGCACCTGGCCTGGCACCGCCGTCCTGAGCGTTTCCGCACTCCGCACAACGCCAGCGCGGCCCGTTCCAGCGGCCTCAAGGCCCTGGATCTGACTGATCCGAACGCACCGTTGGGTGTGGAAAAGCCCAAGGACTTCACCTGGAACCAGCTGCTCGGCTTCGATGCCTGCGTGCAGTGCGGTCGTTGCGAGGCAGCGTGCCCGGCCTTCGCCGCCGGCCAGCCGCTGAACCCGAAGAAGCTGATTCAGGACATGGTCGTCGGCCTCGCCGGTGGCAGCGACAAGGGTTACTTCGGCAGCCCCTATCCCGGCATTCCGGTGGGCGAGCACGGCGGCAACCCGCACCAGCCCATCGTCTTTGCCGAAGGCAAGGGCCTGGTCGAGGCGGAAACGCTGTGGTCCTGCACCACCTGCCGCGCCTGCGTCGAGGAGTGCCCGATGATGATCGAGCACGTCGATGCCATCGTCGACATGCGCCGCCACCTCACCCTGGAAAAGGGTGCGACACCAAACAAGGGCGCCGAGGTGCTGGACAACCTGATCGCCACCGATAACCCCGGCGGATTCGCCCCCGGTGGTCGCCTCAACTGGGCCGCCGACCTCAACCTGCCGCTGATGAGCGAGAAGCAGCAGGTCGACGTGCTGTTCTGGGTCGGCGACGGCGCCTTCGACATGCGCAACCAGCGCACCCTGCGCGCCTTCGTCAAGGTGCTCAAGGCCGCCGACGTCGACTTCGCCGTCCTCGGTCTGGAGGAGCGTGATAGCGGTGACGTGGCACGCCGTCTGGGTGACGAAGCGAGCTTCCAGTCGCTGGCCAAACGCAACATCGAGACCCTGGCCAAGTACCGCTTCAACAAGATCGTCAGCTGCGACCCCCACAGCTTCCATGTGCTGAAGAACGAATACGGCGCACTGGGTGGCGAATATCAGGTACTGCACCACAGCACCTTCATGGAAGAGCTGATCCGCGGGCAGAAACTCAGCCTGGGTCAGCACAAGGGCGGCAGCGTGACCTATCACGACCCCTGCTATCTGGGCCGCTACAACGGCGAGTACGAAGCGCCGCGCAGCGTGCTCAAGGCCATCGGCATCGAGGTCAAGGAAATGGAGCGCTCCGGCTTCCGTTCCCGCTGCTGCGGTGGTGGTGGCGGCGCGCCGATCACCGACATTCCCGGCAAGCAGCGTATTCCCGACATGCGCATGGTGGACATCAAGGAGACCGGCGCCGAACTGGTGGCCGTGGGCTGCCCGCAGTGCACCGCGATGCTCGAAGGTGTGGTCGAGCCTCGGCCGCAGATCAAAGACATCGCCGAACTGGTCGCCGACGTATTGCTGGAGAAACCTTCCCCGGCAAAAAAGCCCGCAGCGGCCAAGCCTGAATCCCTGGAGGTGCACTGATGAGCTACATCATCCGCCGCGACCCTCGCGCCGAGTGGATCGCCCGTAACCGTCTGCATCCGCTGCACGCCGCCATGGCCTCGGCCGCAGCGGGCGGCGAAACCAGCTGGGCTGGCCCCAACGGCCTCCTGCGCAAGAATCCCCATGCGGTTGGCTTCATCGGCCCCAACGGCCTCAAGCGCATCGACCGCAGCGGCGCCCAGCAAGGCGGCAGTGCCAAGCGCAGTGCGGCCGATGCGGTGGTGCAATTGCCGCTGCACGTGGTCGAGCAGCCGGCCTTCCATATCGCGGTGGTGCCGGACATGGTCGGCGGTCGTCTCACCAGTCACGACAAGGATCTGCTCGGCCTGGCCAACAAACTGGCCGGTGATACCGGCGCCGTGGTCGCCGTGGTCTTTGGCGAGTACAAGGAAACCGCCTTCGATACCGCCGGCGTCGACCGTCTGGTGCACATCGAGGGCGAGGCCTTCGACGGCTACGCGCCGGAAGCGCGGGTGCTGGCGCTCAGCGCGGTGGAAAGCCAGCTGGCGCCACGCCACTGGTTGCTGCCAGACAGCCGCACCGGCGGTGGCGAACTGGGTCGCCGCCTCGGTGCCAAGCTCGGCGAGCGTGCGGCTACCCGCGTCTGGCAGGTCGCCGACAGCCAGTGCATCGGCCGCGCCGGAGCTGGCCAGCAGGACCTGGTACGCCAGGCGCCACGCCTGATTCTCGCTGCCGTCGAGTGTGCTGATCCGGTCAGCGACACCCGCCACGAAGCGCGTGCCCTGCCCCTCGAGCATCCGATCACCCGCTGCCTGCCACGCATCGAAGACCTCGGTGCGGTAGCGGTCGACCCGGCCTTGATCCCCATGGCCGAAGCCGAGTTCATTCTCTCCGGCGGCAACGGCGTCAAGGACTGGGACCAGTTCCATCAGGCCGCCGAGGCGCTTGGTGCCACAGAAGGCGCCTCCCGCGTGGCAGTCGACGACGGCTTCATGCCGCGCAACCGCCAGGTCGGCGCGACCGGCACCTGGGTCACCGCGCGGGTCTACCTGGCCATCGGCATTTCCGGCGCCATTCAGCACCTGCAGGGCATCAGCGCCTGCGACAAGGTCGTGGCGATAAACATGGATCCTGGCTGCGACATGATCAAGCGTGCCGACCTGTCGGTCATCGGGGACTCCAGGGAGATCCTCGCTGCGCTGGTCGAACTGGTCACTGAATACCGCCAAGGAGGCGCCCGCGATGCGGCATGAACAGCGAGCTCACGAAAAACCCGTAGGGTGGAAGACGCTTCACCCATCCGCAGGGAATGACGGCACATTGATGGTGGAAGAAGACAGCGTCTTCCACCCTACGGAGTCTCGCCATGACTGACCTGAACGTCATCACCCTGGTCTCGGTCGGCGCTCATCCGACCTCGGGTCGCCCCCGCCGTGCCGAGCAGGATGCCCGCGCAGTCGAGCTTGGCCTGCGACTGGTGGGCGACCAGCTGCAGCTGCTGCATGCCGGCAACCCGCAAGAGGAGGCACTGCGCGCTTACCTGGGCATGGGCCTGGGCGAGATGACTGTGCTAGAGCAGCCCAGCCATTGCGACGCCCTGCCGCTGCTGAACAATTACCTGCTGGATGCCGGGGTTCATCTGGTGCTGACCGGCAGCCAGGCAGAAACCGGCGAAGGCTCCGGCCTCCTGCCTTACCTGCTGGCCGAGCGCCTGGGCTGGCCCTTGGTGGTCGGCCTGGCCGAGGTAGAAAAAGTCGAAAACGGTGTGGCGCAAGTCCTGCAGGCCCTGCCCCGCGGTCAGCGGCGCCGGTTGAAGGTACGCCTGCCGTTCGTTGCCTGCGTCGACAATGCTGCCCCGGCGGCACGCCAGAATGCCTTCGGCCCGGCTCGCCGTGGCGAGCTGCACGCCGAGGATGTGGCTGTCATCGAAGACAGCATGCTGGACGAGGCGCAGCTACAGCCGGCGCGCCCGCGCCCCAAGCGGCTCAAGGTGATCAAGGCCAAGACGGGCGCCGAACGGATGAAAGCGGCCACCGCCAAGACCTCCGGCGGAGCAGGACAGGTACTCAAGGATGTGTCGCCGCAAGTCGGCGCCGAAGCCATATTCAAACTGTTGCGCGAAGAAGGCGTGCTGCGCTGAGTCAGCCGCCTCGCCTATCGAAGCCAAAGGAGCAAGAACGATGATGCATGCCGATCTGATCGACCAGGACGACTTTCGAGACCGCCTGGTGGCACTGGGCTTTGAGATTCCCTGTGGGTTCTCGGCTGAACAAGCCTGTGAGCGCGCCATTGTCGGCCTGTCCCGGGAACGCGCGCAGGCGCTACGTCGCCTCGTCGAGGAACTGCTGGGCGGCTCTGCCACCCTGCTACCGTCGGTTCGCGAGGCCATCTGCCGCAATCTGCTTCCCGCACTGGTGCGCGCCAACTAGACCGTGCGGATCACCTGTGACGTGGCATGGCAGCGTCACAGGTGCGCCATGGCCACAGCTCGCACAAGCAGTTCCGAAGCCGGCAGTGTCATCACAAAACAGCACGCAGCCTCTACCCAAATAAAACTGCAAAAAAAAGGTGGATGACATCGTCACCCACCTTTATCAACCAGAGCGTGCGCTACGTCAGATGCGCACGCTGGCGAATGTCGACTCTCCCTGCGCACGCTGCAACGCGGCGACCGTGGCAGGATTTCTGCTGGCCTCGCCGGGACGCGGTATCAGCGCAACAACCTGCGCCGACTGCTGGCCCGAGCGTTCGTCACGCGGCGGAATGCCGAAGAACTCGCGGTAGCACTTGGAGAAGTGCGGGGTCGAAACGAAGCCGCAGACCGAAGCCACTTCGATGATCGACATCGGCGTCTGCTTGAGCAGCTGGCGCGCACGAATCAGCCGCAGCTTGAGGTAATAGCGCGACGGCGAGCAGTGCAGGTATTTCTGGAACAACCGCTCGAGCTGGCGCCGCGACACGCTCACGTAGCAGGCCAGTTCGTCCAGGTCGATCAGTTCCTCAAGGTTGGCCTCCATCAGGGCCACGATCTCCAGCAGCTTCGGCTGGTTGGTGCCCAGCATGTGCTTGAGGGGCACGCGCTGAAGATCCTGTTCACTGCGGATGCGCTCGTACATGAACATGTCGGAGATGGCCGCAGCCAGTTCACGTCCATGCCGTGCGCCAATCAGTTGCAGCATCAGGTCCATGGGCGCGGTGCCGCCGGAGGCGGTGTGGCGATTGCGGTCGATGGAGAACAGCCGAGGGGTGACGGAGGTACGCGGGAAGGCTTCCTGCATTGCGGCCAGGCATTCCCAGTGCACGCTGCAGTCATAGCCATCGAGCAAGCCGGCCTTGGCCAACGCCCAACTGCCGGTGCACACCGCGCCAAGCTGACGGCCATGACGCGCTTGTGTCTGCAGCCAGTGCAGATGCTCACGCGTCACGCTGTGCTGAATATCCACGCCGCCGCAGACGATGACGCTGTCCAGGCTGGGCGCGGTCTCGAAGCTGGCGTCCGGCGCGATCTGCAGGCCGTCGCTGGCGCTGACGGGCTGTCCCGACTGGGTCACGGTGAACCAGCGGTACAGCTCTTTGCCGGACAGCTGATTGGCCATCCGCAGCGGTTCCACGGCCGAGGCCAGGGAAATCAGGGTGAAGTTGTCCAGCAGCAGAAAGCCGATGGTCTGTGGGAGCCGGTTCGGGGGCTGTGACCCGGGGTTGATCTGTGACATGACGGACCCTCACGGTAGGCAATTATCACGAGCCTTCGAAGAGGCTCTTTTTCTTGTAGTGTGCAGCGCTGGCTAGCGCCTGGTTTTGCTTATAAAGAAGGCAAACAGCGTGCCTACTTTGAATGAGCGTTCAATTAAAAGTTAGCACCTTCTGAAACGCCCCCGTCATGCGCCTCGCGTGACGCAGATAGAACAGTGTAAAGGTCGGGGGTTATCTGCCTGTGAGCACTTTGGTAGCAGTGTGGGGCGCCTATTGGCGCGATCCGCGCACTGTCGCTCTCAGGTAACAGGGCTGGGTAACAGTCAGGGTGCAGGTGACTGAATTCGAGCGCCCGCGCTGGGCGAAGAATGCACCGCAACGGGCCGTCACGAAGGGCCCGATGCACCCGTTCGACTCAGCACTCGATGGCATTGACCGCCAGGCCGCCACGGGACGTTTCTTTGTACTTGTCGTGCATGTCGGCACCCGTGTCACGCATCGTGCGGATGACACGGTCGAGCGAGATGAAATGCTCGCCGTCACCACGCATCGCCATCTGCGCCGCATTGATCGCCTTCATCGCGGCGATCGCGTTGCGCTCGATACAAGGCACCTGAACCAGCCCGCCGACGGGGTCGCAGGTAAGTCCCAGGTTGTGCTCGAGACCGATTTCCGCCGCGTTCTCCAACTGCTCGGGTGTCGCGCCGAGCAGTTCGGCCAGGCCGGCCGCGGCCATGGCGCAGGCGGAACCCACCTCACCCTGACAACCCACCTCAGCTCCCGAAATGGAGGCGTTCTTCTTGCACAGAATGCCAATCGACGCCGCGGCGAGCAGGTAGTCGACCACGTCGTTATCGGACGCTTCCGGATGGAATTTCATGTAGTAGTGCAGCACAGCCGGAATGATGCCGGCCGCGCCGTTGGTAGGCGCCGTAACCATGCGCCCGCCCGCTGCGTTTTCCTCGTTGACCGCCAGGGCGAACAGGTTCACCCACTCCATGGCGCTCATGGTCGTGCCGATGACGTTCGGCTTGCCCAGCTCCAACAGGTTCTGGTGCAGCCTGGCGGCACGCCGCCGGACCTTCAGCCCGCCGGGCAGTATGCCTTCATGGCGCAAGCCATTGATGACACACAGCTTCATCGCCTCCCACAGGCGCAACAGCCCCTGGCGAATCTCCGCCTCGCTGCGCCAGGCCATCTCGTTGGCCATCATCAGTTCACTGACGCGCATGCCGTGGCGCTTGCACAGCACCAGCAGTTCGACAGCATTGGAAAAATCATAGGGCAGTACGGTGTGGTCCTGATCCAGCAGCCCGGCAGCGGCCTGCTCGGCGTTGACCACGAATCCACCGCCGACGGAGTAGTAGGTGTCCTCGTGCAGCACACCGGAATGTCCGTACGCGACGAAGGTGACGGCATTGGGGTGATACGGCAGATTTTCCTCGAGCAGGAGCAGGTCTTTGGACCAGTCGAACGCGATCGGCCACTGCCCGTCGAGCCGTAGCTGGCCGCAGGATCGAAGTGCGGCGATGCGCGGGGCGATCTGCTCCGGATCGATAACGTCCGGTCGCTCGCCCATCAGGCCCATGATCACGGCGTTGTCGGTGCCATGCCCGACCCCGGTGGCCGACAGCGAGCCATACAGGCGCACTTCGACTCGACATACCCGCTCGAGCATTTGGCGCTCGCGCAAGGCATCGACAAAAAGCGCCCCGGCGAGCATCGGTCCGACGGTATGGGAACTGGAAGGCCCGATGCCGATTTTGAAAAGGTCGAATACGCTGATCGCCACGCTAAACGCTCCACTGGAAGCCCTGAAGACAGGCGCCATCATGGTGGTTTTGCGAACACATAGAAGTCTGGCACCGACGTGGTCATGCCCAATTCCGTCAGGTTGCCCAGTTTATGACCAGCCGGTCTTGCCCGGTGCAACGGCTATTCAAGGTGCCATCAGCCAAGCTGCAACCACCTTGGACGCGCATGAACGGGGAAGCACGGCCACCGCCACCAACCGGTCGCTGATTACGAGAGCGTTAGCTACAGATAAACGAAGGGCCGCGCCTTTAGCTGCCATCTGACTCAGGTCGCTGCGGCGGCGCTTGCCCCATTCCGCATTGCGCGGCCGCGTCAAGGCCGATGGATGCAGAGCAGATCCCATATGCTCCGAGCCATGGGAACAAGCCGATCCCCACAACATGACCTACGCTCATAGTACGGTCTTGCCAGCGCCTCTTTTACTGACCGAATGCGCCGTATTGGTTCACTTCATAGCAAACAGCCGGAAATCTGCACCATCATCGTGATGAATTTTTTTCGCTCATGAATAAAAAAGGACGCATGTCGCCGTTCAGTATGTAGGCGTCGTAACTCGACAATTGTCGTGCCCAAAGCGGCCTATCGTTGAGTCATGTTCCACAGCCGGCGCCTGGTGCGGCGGTGATTGGAGGCCTTGCACGACGTAGCTTCAGCCGTCCCCAACGGCTGAGCAGATAACAATAATGGGTACCGGTTCCGCTCCGCACGGGGCGTACGAACCACGATGGACTTACTAGCACTGCCAAGGGTAGAAGCGGTCACGACACAGCGGTGAGACGCCACGACGCCGAGCCTGCAGACGCGCGAGATGAGTCGCTCATTTCGCCTGGCGACTGCTGCGCGTCGAGCGACCGCAAGATCGCTCCAGCCCGGTACATGACTACCGATTACGCCATTAAGCAGTTGGCAACAGCCGTCGAGCGCTGCGTGCGCTTGCGGCCTCCGTTTAGCTGAGCTGGATGTCTACTGAGGGAACCGTCCCATGCAGTCTGGAAAGATCGTCGTCGAGAACCTGTACAAGGTCTTCGGCCCACACGAACAAGAAGCCATCACCTTGCTCAAGCAAGGCTGGAGCAAGGACAAGATTCTCGCCGAGCGTAACGCGGTCATCGGCGTTAGCGATGTGTCGTTCAGCGTCGAGGAAGGCGAAATCTTCGTCCTGATGGGCCTGTCCGGCTCCGGCAAATCCACGCTGATACGCCTGATCAACCGCCTGATCGAGCCCAGCGCCGGAGACGTCTTCATCGATGGGCAGAACGTCGCCAAATTGCCCCACTCGCAACTCATCGACCTGCGTCGACGTGACATGAGCATGGTCTTCCAGTCGTTCGCCCTGATGCCCTCGCGCACGGTGCTGGACAACGCCGCCTTCGGCCTGGAGGTCGCCGGCGTCGGGCGCAAGGAGCGCGAGCAGCGCGCCATGACGGTGCTCAAGCAGGTCGGTCTCGACACCTTTGCACACAAGTTTCCGCACGAACTCTCCGGTGGCATGCAACAGCGCGTCGGCCTGGCCCGTGCCCTGGCGGTCAACCCTTCGATGATCATCATGGACGAGGCCTTTTCCGCGCTCGACCCGCTCAAGCGCCGGGAGATGCAGGACGTCCTGCTGGAACTGCAGAAGACCCACCGGCGCACGATCATCTTTGTCTCCCATGACATCGAGGAGGCCATGCGCATCGGTAACCGCATCGGCATCATGGAAGGCGGCAAGCTGATTCAGGTCGGTACGCCGCAGGAGCTGGTCGACAATCCCGCCAGCAGCTACGTGCGCAACTTCTTCGAAACCGTCAACACCAGCCGTTACCTTACCGCCGGCCAGCTCAAGGCCGACAGCGTCCCGCTCTACGTGCATAACGGCAAGGCTCCGGACGCCCTGAAGGTCTGCCAGGACCTGCAGGCGCTGGACAAGCACTACGCCTTCGTCGTCGATGAAGAAAAACGCTTCCGCGGCTCGATCAGCCTGGAACGTCTGGCTTTGCTGGTCGAGAACGGCCGGACCTGTGCCCTCGAGGCCAACCTGCTGAAGCAGATCGCCCCGCTCACCGAAGACCAGCCGCTGGATCAGATCATCGGACGCCTGGTAGATAACGAGGGACCCATGCCCGTGGTGGACAGCCAGGGGTTCTATGCGGGCGCCATCAGTAAAGGCCGTCTTCTGACTCGCCTGCAGGAGGAATGATCATGAGCAAAGAACTCGATCTCGGAAGCTGGGTCAACGACGTCGTTCAGCACCTGCTGGAAAACTACAGCGGCGCCTTCGACAGCCTCGGAGGTGTCGTCAGCGGATTTTCCGAAGGTATCGAAGCGTTGCTGATGCTGCCGCCGGCCTGGCTGCTGATCGCCCTCTTCGTTGGCCTAGGGTTGTGGCGCATCGGCGCCCGGTTCGCCGCTTTTACCGCTGTGTCCTTCGTACTCATTGTGCTCACCGGCTTCTGGGAGCAGACCGTGGTGACCCTCGGCCTGACCTTCTCCGCCACGCTCATCAGCCTGCTGCTCGGCATCCCGCTGGGCATCTGGTCGGCCCGCAGCGAACGCGTGGCGATGATCACCCGCCCGATCCTGGACTTCATGCAGACCATGCCGGCGTTCGTCTACCTGATTCCGGCGGCGATGCTGTTCGGCCTCGGCCGCGTGCCCGGCATCATCGCCACCGTGATCTTCGCCATGCCGCCGGCCGTGCGCCTGACCAACCTGGGCATCCGTCAGGTCAACAAGGAGATCGTCGAAGCTGGGCAATCGTTCGGCTGCAACGGCCGGCAGCTGCTGTTCAAGGTGCAGCTGCCGAATGCCATGCCGTCGATCATGGCCGGGGTGAACCAGACCATCATGATGGCGCTGTCGATGGTGATCATCGCCTCGATGGTGGGTGCCGGAGGCCTGGGCAACGACGTACTGGCAAGCATCCAGCGACTGGACATCGGCCTCGGCTTCGAAAGCGGCATGGCGGTGGTTCTGCTGGCGATCATCCTGGACCGCATCACCGAAAGCTTTGGCACCGCCAAGCGGGCCACGCAGAAAGCCACTTGGTACACATGGGTGACGACCAAGCTCAGACCGCAGGGCCAGTAATCGCAACGACCCATTCGGAAAAAGGAAATCAGAATGACCACGTTCAAGACGATAACGGGTATCGGCCTGCTTGCCTGCACTTTGCTGCAAAGCGCTTGGGCACAGGAACCCGCAAGCTGCGAGAAGGTGCGTTTCGCCGAGATCGGCTGGGCCGACATCGCCGCGACCACAGGGGTTGCGATGGTCCTGACCGAAGGGCTGGGCTATGACCCGAGCAAAGTGATGGCGTCGGTACCGATCGCCTTTACCGGGGTGAAAAACAAGCAGATCGATGCGTTTCTCGGCTATTGGTCACCCTCGATGGACGCGGTCATCGAGCCGTTCACCAAAGACGGTGGCGTCAAGGTGCTCGAGTCGCCCAACCTGGTGGGCGCCAAATACACCCTGGCGGTGCCCACCTATGCAGCCGAAGCGGGTCTGAAAAGCTTCCAGGACATTACCAAGTTCAAGGATCAGCTGGGCGGCCGGATCTACGCGATCGAGCCGGGCAACGACGGCAACCTGCTGATCGAGAACATGATCAAGAACGATCAGTTCGGCCTCGGCGACTTCCGTATGGTCGAGTCCAGCGAAGCCGGCATGCTGGTCCAGGTGCAACGTGCCATTCGGAAGAAGGAGCCGGTGGTCTTCCTCGGCTGGGCGCCCCACCCGATGAACTCCCAGTACGACCTGACCTACCTCGCCGGTGGCGACGAGGTGTTCGGCCCTGACTTCGGTGCCGCCAAGGTGTTTACCGTGGTGCCGCAGGGCTACCTTGAGCGCTGCTCGAACGTCGGGAAGCTGCTGCAGAACCTGCAGTTCAGCGTGCCGATGGAAAGCGAGCTGATGCAGATGGCTCTTGAGCGCGACGATCCGCAGACCGTCGCCAAGCAATGGATCAAGGACAACCCGGACGCCCTCGACCAGTGGCTGGCCGGGGTGACAACCCGGGACGGTCAGGACGGCGTTGCGGCCGTGAAGAAATTCGTCGGTCTCTGACCGGAACCTAGCCAGCC
>TARA_R100000541_G_scaffold422_3_pt1 | contig 14061 bp, 11 predicted proteins | sample TARA_R100000541 | Tara Oceans TARA_R100000541 (sample SAMEA2621416) | marine metagenome | biome: marine biome (ENVO:00000447); feature: surface water layer (ENVO:00002042); material: "saline water (ENVO:00002010), including plankton (ENVO:xxxxxxxx)" | depth 5 m | reverse complement strand
TTCTCTTTTAACTTTTGAAACTCTGTCCCTTCTCCGAAATGATGGCTCGCTACTATTTTGCGCATAAGCGTCGTTGAGATTGATTTATTAAGATATTTTTTAGTTGTTTTAATTAATAATTGACTAATAGCATTTCGCGATAAAGGGTTACCAGTTGAAGATACGAATAAAGGGTCTCCGTTTTTCTTATTAGTTTTTCGAATATATAAATTTAATATCTTTTCAAGGTCTTTCGGAATATCGATTTTCTTTTCTCCGTATTTTTTACTCGTTTTATATTCATTATAAACCCCGAACATTTTATTCTTTTCTTTTACTAAATAATTTTTATTCTTTTTATCTTCTTCATTTAATTTATTATATTGACTTTTTGATATTAATAATTGTCCGCTCATATCATTTCTCGTTGGAATTCTTAATAAGAAACTAAATAAAGTATAAACCATTAATAACTCTTTTTCTTTTCCCGATAAATTCTCTTTCTTTTTTAATCCCTGATTTTTTATCTGTTTTTCCATTTCAGAAATCATTTTTTCAATCTCTTCATATTCCGCGAAATTTGCCTTTTGTTTGTCTGATATCTTTCCGCTGGCTTGGTCTTCTTCATATTTTCCGTTTAACTTATCTCGAATTTTCTGATATTTTTCAATTAATTCATTATATTTTTCGTCGTGATTTAATGCTAATAATAAAATAATAACCGCGTTATATGTATTTCGTTGACTTGTATAATGTTTATCTTTTAGTTTATCGGCTACTTTATCCGGATTAGAAAGAAAATCATAATTATCCGTATCGAATACTTTCTTTAATTTATTTAAATGAGTTTCATATTGTTTAATAGAATTCTCTTTTAGATTCGGACGAGATTTAGAAATATCGTCTTTAATGTTTTCGGAATTAATCTTCATATCGTTTTATAATAATATATAGATTATTTTTTAAATATAAATTAAATAAAAAAAGATTATTTTTTAAATATAAATTAAATAAATAAATTTGAAAATATTATTAAATTTGTAATAAAATAAAAAAGAGCCGTATGAGTGATATTGAAAAAGTAATCTCTAATGAATTGTTAAAGATTTTCGGAGAAGTAAAAAGTCCTTATAAAGTAAATGAATGTATTTGTAAAAATTGTAAAACAGAAAATAAAGAATGGATTGAAGTTTTAAAACCTTGGGATGAATGGGGCACTTGTAAAAGTTGTAATATTAAATATAAATTAAATAAATAAAGATTATTTTTTAGAATTTAATATTTCAATTAATTCATTATTAGATTTTATATATTTATTCGTCCAGTGCTTCAATTGATTATGTTTATTATATTCTTCTAAATATAATTTTTTATAATCCCGAGATTTAAAACACTCTTTAAACCATTCAATAATCCACAATTTCAAGAAATAACTCATTTATATTTTATATAATATTTTTATTTTAGAAACCCGATTTTGAATTTATTTTTATAATAAATATTTTTACAATTTCGGGTTTTAAGCATTAAAGATTTCGAAGTGTCCATCAGATAGACGAGCGACGCGGAGATATTCGCAGTAATTTCTCATTAGTGTCGCATACGCAGGATAATCTCCGGATAAGTGAACTTCTAAACCGCGCTGACCGACCCGACCACCCGTGAGTTTAGTTGATAGATATTGAAACCTTCCATCCAGGGCTACCTTTTGGTCTGTGACGCGAGCGAATGCTTCTGTCGTAATTAAATCACCCTGAGAAGAGAACTCAGTTCGAGAAATGAAAGGAACGCCTTCTGCCTGAGTGGTCATAGTGAAGAGCCGGGCGGGATTATCAATATCAGAAGTGAATTCGAACCGGTCATTATAACGAACATTATATTTAACAGAACCGACATCATTTCCAGCATTATTTTCGGGAGAACTCGCCGTCGCGTTTGCCTGAGAAAGAAGGGTCGTTTCACCCTGGGAAGGGTCAGCGATACAAGTAATAACTCGTGGAACGATGCGATTCGCCATACCGAGATTTCTAATAACTCCCGAACTTAATTTCGCCTGGCTCGTGGTTGTCTGAATAGCCCGATAATCTACGAAAGAAAATGACTTCTCTTTATTCGCGTTTGCGAACCTTTCCATTTCGTCACCTGAACCATAGAAAATATAATCAGCGCAGAATTTCAATTCATTTCTATCGATAGATTGAAGCACTCCGGTGGTGTCGCCTTGTCCGAGTTGAACGCGTTTTCCGTCAGAAGGGTGGAAAGTTATCTCGATATTAATTGGTTCGGAGATCATATATAAGGGAAGTTGATGAACCTTTAAAAAGGGAAAAAGGTCAGATAAATCAATCGAAAAAGTGGGACATTCTCCTGGAAGGTCTGTGTCCATAATAGCCCAGTTCGGCATATTTCCGACACCCGCGCCCCCGCCCGTGGTTGCGCTATATTCGAGACCATTATCCAGTCCGTATTTCGGAGCGAGAACCTGAGAACCCGGTGTATATCTGAACCCGTTATTTACGAATCGTCCCGTCGTATATAATTCGCGTTCTTTATTATTTTCATTTTTAATCAGAGCAGATTTAACGGCGAAAAGTCCGTCCCAGGAATCAAGTTCATTTATTACCTTATTTCCCACTTTCAGAACTGCCTTTTTAATCAGTTGTCCGACTCCGGTTGCTGGATTGAAATAAGCCCCGTCGACGCCCGCGCCCGGATTAACAGACATAAATAATTTTGAGTGGCTGTGAAGGAAGCCCTTATTCTGTAATGTGAACCGACAGAAACCTTCTGCCGAAGTTGTACCCTGATTAAAGACAACGGGTTCGAGAAGGTCTGTTTCTAAATGTTGTTCATAATTAACGGGAATTTGAGAGAGTTGAACGAAATCAGGAATATCGTCGTTATTCGTATCAGTATTATCCATTTTATATTATTAAAAATATTATAAAAAAATAAAAAATAAAATTAAAAATTTAAATAGTGAAGAAATTAATTATTGAACTAACTGAATTCCAGTCGGGGAATAAATTAAAGTTGCCTTCGCTTTAAAGAATAGATAGACGCCCATCGGGTTGTCGGTGGTGAGTTGAGAATCAATCGATATCCCGAACTGCTCCGTCGAAAAATCTTCACCTGCCCCACCGAGACCATATTTAACTCCGAGACCCATAACTGCTCCGCCGTCAGGGACAGCCCAGTAAGCGTCCGGGTTTTGAAGAGTTCCCATAAGATAACCGCGATTAGCATTCTGTGGGCTAACGGTGCTTCTTATCTGATTATAAACAGGAGCGATAGCGTCATATAAACCCTTATATATCTGCGGATCGGGGAGATTAGAACGGATAAGTGGATTCGGGTCACTTAAAATATTCGCTACATAATCGAACTCAGCCGGGAATTTAGAACCACCTTTTAAGAATTGAACTCTTTCAATCGGGGCGAGTGTTCCGCCCTTAGCGCTGGCCGAAGCGTTAGAAGGATAAGTCGTGGCTTGTCCGTCAGCGGTTAGAGTATTAATATTCGCGACAGGCATGAAATTAGCGAAAACAGATAATAGATTTTTAAGTCCGAGAGAATATTGAATCTGAGCGTTAGTCGAATTAATAGAAGTATATAATGAAGTAATAGTATTAAATTCGAAAGTTCCCGTGGCTTCGGCGGGTGACTGGTCAGGCATATCGTGGACTTCACAGCACAATTTAAGGTTCGATAATCTATAATGGGCTTCCGCCTTCGCGCCCGGAATAGTGCCGTCTTCGAAGAAGAGAACATTTGAATCAGGACTTAGCATAATCTCGACCTGAACACCCCCGAAAGCATTATTAGATAGATTTACCATCTGCCCAGATTGAAGAAATCCGCAGGGAAGGTGGGCGCTGAACGACCTTCTTAAATATCCGTCTCCGGCTGGAGTTTCAATTACCGCTGTGCGAAACGCTTCCGAGTTCGGCATAATTAGACAACTCTCTCCTAAGTGCCCGATTTGATCGGCGAGCGATGAAGTGGTCGCCATATATGTGTTAAGCCATTTTTGATAATGTCTTATTTGCTCGCACACCATCTTAGTGCGGTGACTTCTTATCGTTAACTGGTCGATAACATTAAATATTCCGAGTCGGTTATTTGCGTTAATTTTATCTCCGGCTTGGGCAGCCGTCGGGGGATCATTATTATTAGAATAAACATTAAAATCTCCGACTATACGAACGGAAGCCGGGTCTAAAAGCCCTTCCTGAGCGGAAATAGTGAACGAAAGAACAGGAAAACCATTCTTAAAAGATACTACTCCGTCAGCGGGGACATTATCAGGTCTAATTTCAATATATCTCGAAGAAGGCATTAAATCAGTCATTTTTATAATATTATTAATATTATAAAATGAAACGAAAAATTAATAAAAAAAGTTATAAACCCGAATTTGTGAATTATTTTATATATAATATTTTCACAATTTCCGGTTTTATTTATAATACTACTTCGACCGAAGCATCGCGAATTACTAAACGGCGAATATGGAAAACGAAACTATTGAAAAGTTTATTCTTAACTGGTGCGTTCGCTCCCGTGTAATTTAGAATAACCGCTAAATCTTTTCCCCTTAAATCGAGAGCAGAATTCTGAACTCCGAAACCCCTTCCGAAAATAAAGTTTTCATTAAAAGCCCTAAACGAACGGGGGACTATTCCCGCATTATCTAAACATTTTTCTAATTCGTATAAATGAAACGCGTCTATACTGGAACGGGTGGCTATTTTTTTTGTTGATACAGGGCGCGACGGAACGAGACGGGAATTTATCTGATACTGGACATTTTGGAGTTCGTCACATATACCAGTATAAGTCGACCGATTAGATAGTAAGCAGATATCATCAGGGTCTATATCACCCCCGCCCGATTCTTTCCCGAGAATATTATATGTTCCCTGAGCGCTTATCTGTTGTCCGCTTGTATAAACGGTGCTGTCTTGGGGAATAACTAACAAAGATTTCGCCCGGCTATTCTGAGCGAAAATCTGGAAGGTTGTTTGTCTATCAGAAAATAGAATAGAATGTTTATAATTTGTAAGAGTATGAATATCGAATTCAATTGCTTTCCCTTCTCTTACCTTTTGAAGCATACCCCGTTTATAGTCAGGGTCTAAAATTACCTGTGAAATAGTAAGTGCGACATTAGACATAGTATAAGTTGCGCCGTAACTTCCGGCTGTAACTGACTTCGAAAACATTGCTTCATTCTCAGAAACTAAAAGCCCCGCCGTAACTGTGCGAGCCGTTTTTAGTTTAATTTCAATCAATCCATTCGTCGAAGCGTTAATCTCTTTAATTTCTAAAATTCCGTTGAAAGAAGCATTAATATCTGCGTTATCGTTGCTTTGGCAGAAATCAATTTGTTCCCCGACGCAGAAAGGCATACGGGCTACCATATCTCCGTTAGCGTCCGGCTCGAATAAATTATTATGTTTTGCGATATAAAATGTATCTTTCGCGCCAGCAGCAGCGTTCCAGTCGTTCGGTGCGCCGATAGAACCATTTAATGAGTGGAAAATAGCATTAAGGGGAGTTCTTCGGGTTCTTAGAACGCTGTCTAACTGCTTGATAACATTTTCAGGTTCATTTAAATCGATTTCGATATATAATCCCTGAGTTAGCATAATCGGAAAAATAGATTCATTATTAGCGAAAATTCCCGTATGAAGTGGGATACAGCATTTCGCGACTAAGAAATCGTCGGAAGACCAGTCCCCGCCAGTATCGAAGCGCTGATCTCCGCTCGTTCTCTTGAAATAAGGATTAGTTAGAGTATCAGCCATCATCGATTCAGAACTTCCCTGTGTTCCCCGGTTTGCGATAGTATGATTAGTACCGCCTTCTCTCAGGGCGCGATTATTACGAATAGATTCGTCAGCGTCATAATCATATTTAACGGCTACATATGAAGCATAATCGTTTATTTCTTCTAACAAATTTCCCCGCGTTCCGTCATATATGCGAATATTTTTCAATAAACAAGAACCACCCATCTGATCGAGTTGAAGTTTAGTCGGCTTCTCGCCTGCGGGGAGATTAATCTTAACATTAAAATCGAGATAAGATTCACGACCCGACATAAATTCGGTTGATTTATCTACATAAATTTGTACTTTCTGTCCGCCCGTATATTCTAAACCATTCTCAGAAGGGACTGAAATGATAGTTTCGCCGATGCGCATAGTGTCGTCTGCTTTCCAGTATGAACTCATTTTATAATATTAATAATATATAAAATATAAAAAAAAAATAATTAAAAAAGTTATAAACCCGAATTTGTGAATTTATTATTAATATATTTTTTCACACTTTCAGGTTTTAATAAACTCTCGCGGTGGTTTGAGTTGTTGGAGCGGTTACCGCCATTTGAGTTTCAGTTTGAGATTGTTGAGTTTTATCGTCGTCAGTTTTAGATTTAGATAAATCTAACAGGTCGCCGATTTCACCCGCTCCGGCTGATAATAAATCGGCAGCACCACCCACTAAGGCGAGCGGTGGGAACATTAAACCGCCGACATCTGCTATCGCCCCACCGATTTGAAGAGCGTTCGACGCCTTAGAAGCCCAGTTATCACCCGCTAAATGTGGTTTTCCATCCGAAAAATCTTTATATATATCGAACCCGGCAGTTCCGACAGCCCCGAGAACCCCGATACCTTTTCCCACTGTGTCGAGAGTTTCGTCAGATACTCCCGATAAACGAGAAGTTAAAGATTTCCCTTCGCCTTCTGCTCCCGCTGGTGGCGCTCCCGGTGGTGCTCCCGTGTCTGCTCCGGTGTCTCCGATTTGAAGAAGTGGCGCCCCGTCGTCGTCAGTTGAAACCGGAACTGAATTTCTCCCCGCGTCGTCCGGATTAGTTCCCGGAGTTTTTCCATTCTTCCAGTCCTTATACGCTTGAATTTTATCAGGCATTCCTTTTCCTGTCCAGGCAGCACTCAGGGCTTCCTTCGTCTGTTGTCCGATAGACGCTATATCTTGTGAAGTTTTAAGAGATGAGATTTGGTTCGCGATTTGATTATTATGGTCTTGAACCTTCTGATTATATTCCTTAGTTAATTTCATTCGCGCGTTACCTTCTGCGATTGCTCCCGTATTTGTCGATAGTAAGTCCATTTTATAATATTATTAATATATTTATTATTTATTAAAAAAAATTAAATTATTTATATATTATAAAATGGCGTGTTTATTAAATCACGAAAGCACTTTCTGCGAAAAAGGTCATATAGAAAATGATTATATGACGCCTTTTAGTGCTTGGGAAAATATAAAAGAATATATACCGAAAGATAAGATTATATGGGAAGCATTTATGGGAGATGGGAAATCAGGGGAATATTTAAAAGAACTCGGTTTTAATGTTATTCATAATGATAATGATTTTTTTGAAAATAATGAAGGGGATATCGTTGTATCGAACCCGCCTTTTTCTAAAACGAAAGAAATAATAACAAGATTAAAAAAATTAAATAAACCTTTTATTTTAATATTACCTTCGAATAAAATAAATACTCAATATTTCAGAATTTTAAAAAATGATATTCAGATTATTATTCCATCGAAAAGAATTCATTTCGAAAAACAAATAAACGGAGTAACTCCGGAAGGTTGGAAGAATAGTTGTTATTTTGATTGTTTTTATTATTGTTATAAAATGAATTTAGAAAAAGATATTATATGGTTGTAATTATTTCGGATAAATTTGAGTATGAAATTGAATGAACGCGTGGGGCGGATTTTCTGATAATTTTAAATATAAAAATGAATATCTTTCCTTATGGGCTTGTTTATACATTTCCATTAAGTTCTTTTCGCCGTCTCCCGCTCCGTCAGACGAAGGGAACATAGATCCGTATTCTTCAATTATTTTCATTAATTCTTTTTGATTTTGTTGTTTGGTGATGATAAGGTCGGTCGCGTTGTTTCTAATTAATCCGGAAACAGAACGAAATCCCTGAGTCGCTATAATATACATATCAATATAATGCCTGAACCGCGTTGAAAAAAATGATACGGCGTTATTTTTGCTGAAATCTTGCGTTAAAACATCATCGAGCACTAAACAATAAGTCGGGCGTTCTGTGGCTTCATATTGAGATTGTGATTTTTTAATATCTTCAATAATAGAATCTTTATATTCAGAAGTCGCGTCGAAATATTTATCCATTATCTTTCCCTTGTGACAACTATGGAGAGTCGTCGATACTACCTTCACGATATCGAATTTATCTTTAAACATCTCAGGGGAACATAAAAGATTAACAATTAAATTTGATTTGGCGCTACGCACGCTTCCGATAATTAAAAGTAATGAAGGCATAGACGGAAGATTTTCGTGGACATCTTCGAACCTTAATGTCGGCTCAGGATCTTTTACCTTATACACTTTGGGCGCTTTCTTTCCTTTTTTTTTTGGTGTTTCTTCCATATTATATTAATAATAAATAAATAAATTAAAAATAAAATATTTTAATTTAATAATAAAATTTTTAAAACCCGAATTTGTGAAATAATTATATATAAAATTAAATACAATTTCGGGTTTTATCTTCACTTATGAAAATATATTAATTACATTTTCCGGTTTAATAACAATTATCGAATCTATTTGAGCCGTCTCGATATCTATAATTAGCACCGCCGGTTGCTTTATTAATAGTATTTAACATTTTTAATCTTTCATTCTCTATCATTTCTGCCTGCTTTTTCTCGGCTTTTCTCTGTTTTCTCATCGCTTCGTATTTCATTATTGCGTCGAGTTGAGCGTCTTCTAAATCTTTTTTAGTAATAGTCGATGTTGGATATGACGGCTCACGAACTTTCTTAACCGGTGCTTCTTCTTCTTCGCTTTCTACTTCTTTTTTTAATTTTTGAACTCTTTTAACTTTTTGTTTTTTTAATAATTCTTTTTCTTCATTATCGACAGCTTTCATTTGTTTTCTTTCTATCGCGTTTGCTTTTCTTACCGCCATCGCTTTTTCTCTTGCTACTTTTAATTTGGCTTTATGTTCTTCGCTCATCGGTTTTCTCTTTTTCTTTTCTTTTAAAGGTTTTTCTTGAATTTTAGAAATAACCTTTTTCTCAGGTTTATCAATAAGTATTTTTCCGCTATTTTCTTTAATAGTTTCTATTTCTTCTTCTGAATCATTGCTTTCGAATATATCTTCTTTATTAATAACCGGTTTTTCTGATATCTCTAATTCTTGAAGAGCGTCAGGGTAACCCGGTTCCGGGTCTTCATCATATACGAAATTCGGGTTCTCTTCACCCGTTTCAGCGTTCACTTCTTCTCCCATATTTTCTTCTCTGAAATTAAATACTACTTGTGGCGGAAGTTTTTTCTCTGAATTCTTCATTATATTATAATTAATATAATAAAATATTTCTAAAAATAATAAAAAATTAATAAAAAGTTTTAAAAAAAATGATAAAAAAAGTTATAATAATATCTATTCAGATTTTAAAGATTTCATTTCCGGCTTTTCCCTGAAATATAAACATACGACAGATTGACCCATTAAGACCTTCGCGTATTGTTCATTAATATAAACGAAATCGATATTAAATTCTGATACTTTCATTTCATAAGGGTTATTTAAATCCAGCCATAAATAATTATGGGGTTCATAAAACATTCTCTGCCCCTGACCTGCGCCTTGAACGATAGAACTATCTGCCGTGGGAAGTTGTCCGAGTATAGTTGATTTATTACCGGTTCTCGCATTAAATACCTGTTGACCGAAATTATTCAATCTAACGAATACGGATAACATAGATTCGAGAGTTGGGGCTTGGTCGCTTTCGAAAGTTATCTTCGGGAAGTTAGCGTCAGCGGGGACGATAACTATTGGTCGACCTGGAAACCCGAGAATATCAGTCATATTTGCTCCCCAGGTGTTTGGATATAAACCTTCGGAAGTTTTCAATATCATAGCGGTCGAACAATTTATCCCGCCGTTAGCGATACCGAGTGGTTCATATAAATCATTCGGTTGTTCAGGTGATAATATTGCGCGCATATCTACTTCTTGGCATCTTGCGATTGCCCGCCACATATTACCCGCCCCCCTTTGTCCGGTTCTATCTCCGATTGGGGGATATGATTGAACTCCTTCTGGAAGCCCGAGAAGATTTGCGGTTTCCCACCACCCGCCCCGATTAATAATACGAGAATTATATTGAGTTTCTCCCGAAGCATTATCCGCGCTATCTCTAAATTTAATTTCATTTATTCCGCTATAACTTTTTAAATCCATATGATTCGTTCCTAAGCCCCCGATAAATACTACCGGGTGAAGACACCAGCAGGTCTGCGTTATCGGTTTTAAATATGTATCCTTCTGATTAGTGGCGTCTTTAAAACTGGCGATCTGAATAAGCCCGCCCCCGTTAACCTGTCCTTCGATAGTCATTCGCTCTCCTTCGGCTGTGAATTTAATTCTTGTTATTTTCGAACTTCCACCCGTCGCGTCCCATATATAACGACTTCCCCCTTTTAATGCCGAGTTCGAGTTATTATAATATTTAACTTCCCTATAAATTAAATTAGTTCCGGCTGAGTTCGGGACTGCCTGACGAATAACGAGTTCGTTATCGGGGTTTCTGTGAACTCCCCATTCTTCATAATAATCGGGATATTCTAATCCCATTGCTTCGGTCTCGTCTTCTTCATCATATATTTCGAAATAAACAGGCATAAAATCTCCTGTGTCTGTTATATCGGGGTTCGGACAATCTCGGGATAAACCGAAGCCCCAGGGAACTCCGGAAGCATTAACATTTTCTACGCCGATTTCTGCTACTCCGTCTTTTAGTGATAAAGGTCTCTTCAATCCGATAGCGACCGAAGGGTGCGGATTAGTTCCCCCGCTACGAGTTAATCGAACTTCGTCTCCGTTAACTATTGAAGCCGTAATCCCTGAAATAAAATTTTTATGATACCATTGCTCCCATTCAGTAATCGGTGGTTTAGAAGTGAAAGTCGCTACCTGTTGGTCGAACTCGAATGAATAACCTTTAAAATCGAGACCATTATTTCTTAGCACGGAAGGCGAGAAACAATCTTTTGTATTAGTGTCCATAAAATTCGGGTGATATTCTCTGTGGGTTATTTTAAATTGATGAGCGAGTTCGTCACTCGTTAGTTCTAAAATAGATCCCCCTTTATTAATCTGTTGAAGTATTGGATAGTTAACGCAGTTGTTGAAATCGGTTGCTGTTCCGTCCGGTGTCCCGTCCCCGAGAAAAGTTAATGCCTTGCCGTGCCAGGTGTAATACATAGAATTATTCCTGTTTATTGTTGCTCTTCCGTCTATATTAACTTTCGCGGATTGAAGGGCTACCTGCGAATTCGGCGGGATTGAATATGTTGAAGACAAGCCGTTCCGATAAGAATACGCTGAATATATACTCTCTTCTTGTCTCGCTGACCTGTCTGAATCTCTGTTCGAAGTGATAACTAAACTCATTTTATAATATTATTAATATATTAAAATAAAATAAATTTTTATTAAAAAAAAATATTATATATATTTATTATATAATGCCGAAAAAAACTAAAACTGAAAAAGCATTAAATGGAAATACTGCTAATTATAGACAGCCCCTTCAATTTAAAATTGAAGAAGAAATTAAAAAAGATAAATTAAAACCAGTCGAAATTTTCGATAATTTTAAAAAAGAAAAAACTAATAAAAAGAAAAAAGTTAATAAATCTAAAACCGGATATTGATAAATTATTCTTCATCGCTCTCGAATTGATAACCCGGTTCGCTATTTCTCGCGTCATATTCTTCCTTCTTCTTTCTCGCGAATTCTTCTCGGCTCTTTTTATAAATTTCGTAACATTCCTTATATTTATTCATTTCTTCATAAGTTCCATTTTTAAATGATTGAATAGATTTCCCCTGAATACTTGTCGACGATACCTGAAAGGGAGAAGCCCCGAATATATTTTTATAAACTTTATTTAATAGTTTCTGAGTTCCGTATTCAGTCATAAAGGGATTTTCGTCTTTCTTACTTCTATCGGTGAATACTACTTTATATTCTTCATAAAAATTCTTCGCTTCATTTTCATTCATAACTTCAATATTTTCGATATTCATTCTATCCTTAGAATTAATTTGTTCTCTGAGTTTATCAATAAATATTAATTTATTCTGGGTCATTTTTATTTTCTTAATATTAAATTCTTCTTTTTCATATATTTTATCTTTCATATCTTTTTTCTGATTTTCTAATCTTTCGATATCTGACGCGAAGCCCTGTTCCCAGCCGGTTTCTACATTATATTCTTCCCCGTAATCCCTGAATAAATAATGGCTCGCTGATAGATAGCGTCCGATAAATTGTCCGTCGGCGAATGCTTCTTTATGATTTTCAATCTCGTCATAAGGGAGACCGATATATTCATTCATATTCACGACGAACGGAAGGTCAGCCCTGATATTTTCTATTATTCGTTCCTTATCTGCTTTTAATAATTCTTTCGTGTGTTTCGAATTACTCTGAGAAATAATAGTAACATTTTTAAAGCCCCGAATTTTTAATAAAGATTTAAAATGAGCGTAAGGGTTCGTATCATAACAATCCTTATTATATTTAAACTGATTATATATTTTCTGAAATAACGGGTGGAGAGAAGTTATTGATTGTTGAAGATAATCATTTCGTTCGCACCATTTCTTAATATCTCTCGTATCTTCTTCGCAGTCTTCGAAAGTATTGAAGGCGCAGTCCCGACATTTTTTTCTCTGAAATAAATACCATAATTTAGTAATTGAACGATTACGATTAATTTGTTGAAGCATATCGCGGGGGTCGATAGTACTTTCCTGATATAAACAGAATACCGGGCGTTTCATAGTTGAATCTAATCCATAAATAACCTTCGGGGAAAAGATAATTCTGTCGTGTTCGTCCCAGTTATGACGCTCGGTCGTGTTTCTATCTACGATTAAAATCTTATCGTCCCCTATCATTTCTTTTAAAAGGTGGCAGGTGCGGGCTTCGTCGCAGGGACATATAAATTTCGGTTCTTTTTTCATTAATTCGACTAAGGCATCAATAGAGAAAACTTCTTCGGCGGGTTTATCTTTATTATGTTTATATTCATTTTCAATAAATAAAATTTCTTCTTTATCTACGCAGTGTTCTATAAACTGAACCGCCGGGTCAGAAATATCAGCGTCAGTCATAATAACTCGTTCCGCGTTTTTAATTAAATCTACGAGTAATTCCATAACTGGAATTCTAATTCCGTTTTTATTTAATGTGTCGGAAGTGAATAAATATTTAATGATTGAATTGAATTCGTCTAAGAATAGAGTATATCCGTCAGTATAACCCGTTGAATTAAAATATCTTAATTTTAATAAACTATCTATCTGAACGATAAAATTATCATCCGGTTCGAAATCTGAATATTCATAATAAGAAGTTTCGATCCCGGCTGTATTAAATGTATCATATTGTTCGAGACCGAGCGAAATACGAGAGACGATAGAGATAAAAGGTTTATTTCTACTTTTCATATATGATTTAAATGAAGTTGTTTTTCCCGTTCCCATATCTGATTTAACGATAATAAATTTTTTATTTTTCCCTTCTATTTTCCCCGCGTGAACTTTAAAAATATTCTGAAAGAATTCATATCCGAGTTTTCCGGCTTCATTCTCAGGGACGAACTTAATATCTGATATAATTTTATTTTCTAATACGGGTTTATATTTATAATAATCGAGTGTTGTTCTCGCGTTTTTATATTCTGAATTAATTAATAAATGATTAAAAGCGAGAATAGTTTTATGACCGGTTCTGATATTATCATATAAATCTAATAACCATATCTTATGCTCTTCTGAATGTATTGAACCCCCGCGTGGATTATTTAATTTCGGATATTCGTCATATATATCCTGGCGATCAATCTGTTTCATAGCCGTCGCGAATAAAAGATAGAAATGATAATCATTAAAATATTTTTCAGGGAGACCTTTAATAATATTATTAATCATAAAATCAGAATAATCATAAATATATAATGACTGGTCA
>TARA_R100000541_G_scaffold370_3_pt1 | contig 14338 bp, 3 predicted proteins | sample TARA_R100000541 | Tara Oceans TARA_R100000541 (sample SAMEA2621416) | marine metagenome | biome: marine biome (ENVO:00000447); feature: surface water layer (ENVO:00002042); material: "saline water (ENVO:00002010), including plankton (ENVO:xxxxxxxx)" | depth 5 m | reverse complement strand
TTTACGTGCTGCATCTGGTTTAGTTGCATCAATAGCTTCATCAATAGTTCTATACTTATCTAATAAATCTTGCTCTGCTTGATTAGTGTTTTGAATGTATCTTTCCATTCTAAGCGCTAAACCATCTTGTTGTCCTTCACCTCTTATTCCCCATAGCTTATCATAGTTATCCGTAAACATTTGACTATCCACAAGATCGGGATCACTTACGTACGTATTTGTATTATAATAAGCTTCTTTAAACTGTCCAAAAACATTATTTATTGCATCTTCATATTCATACTCTCCAGTATCTGCACCACCATCATCTTTTTTTGTTGATGATAATCTCTTTAATACCTGCTCTTGATTACCTATAACAAATTCCTCTACTTCACCTGTTTCAGGATTTGTAACTAAAGGAACTTTATATTCTCCAGGTACATCTGTCATAAATGGATTAACTAAATTAGAATCCGCTGCAAATAATTCAGGAAAAAGATCCAATCCTTCAGTTTGTAAAATATTTAAATCTTTCCTCTGTTCTTCCGCATCAAGTTTCATAGAAATTGTATCTATTAGTTCACCGTCTTTATTCACATAAAACGTATTTTGTGCTCCATCTGAACTCATTCCCAGCGCTGTGTCTATAGCACTTAACTTAGAATTTTCAATTCCTTTTAATCTATATTCTTCTTTTTGCAAATCCTGCTTTCTCCTGTGTTCAATACTGTTTGTCTTACGACGTAATTGTTCTTTGTAGTCTGCAAGTACATACTCATTATTTTCTACTTCTGTTTTAAACCCTCTCAATGAAAATTGTCTAGCAGCAGTACGCATGTCTTTATCCATATTGTAATTAGCTAACATAGCAGAAGCTTTATTATATAAACCTGAAGAATCAACATCAGGTGTTTTTGAAAGTTCTTCTTGATTTATGTATCTTTCATATTGAGCTTTTAATTGTTCAGCACTACTTAATGAATTATTCAATAACTCTTCTTCATAACTTTCTGGAACAATACCATTTGTTGCAGCATAATTAGTCCAGTTAACATTAACTTGTTCAGCAAGTCTGGCTTGATACTCTGCTTCTCCAATCATGTCTGCATTCAAAGCATTAAGTCTACTAATTTGTTCTGTACTCCACATTTCTAATCCTTGTTCATAACTTGAAGCCATACCTGTATTCACAAATTCATTTGCAGTTGTATCAGCTTGAACATATGATTTTGCATTGTAATATTTTACAACTCTTGGATCATTATATAATGCTTCCATTATTTGATTATATGCAGCTCCTTCAATTAATGAACCATTTGTTTGAGTTATAATAAATTTATCATCTTGTTTTAAAACAGGGTTACCTTGTTTATCAACTTTTCCTGTGTCTACCATGTTAGGTACCTGAGTACTTATTGTTAATCCAGGATCTAATTCAGATAAATATCTTTGAGCATTCTTAACTAGATCTGCATCCCTTATAAGTTCTGGAAGAGGTTGGTTTAGAATACCATCTCTATCAGCCTCCATAAATTTTCTTCTATCAATAGCTAATTTTTGCATTGAAACTTCTTGATTTACTTGACCTCTTACATCTGCATCAGGACTGTTAGCTATTTGATTATAACGTTTAACAGCATCTTTATATTGATTAGTCCAAACCATATCATACACTACACTATCATCTTCAAAAAATGGAGCAAATGCTGATTTTGCAGATTGCACATTTTGTTCTAAAGACAAGTCCATACCTGATATTTTTTCTAGTGCAGGTCCCAACTTATCTGAAAATTGTTTTTGGTACTCTACACTATTGGGATTAGTAAGATCAGAGTAAACAACTCTATTGTATAAATTGTTAGTTGCTTGCCAATTAGAATCATATATAGCCTGACGACCATCTATTGCAGCAGACAAAAATTTATAGTCTGGTGTAAATGGTTTTATATCTGGATAAAAATTCTTGTGCCCTTTTATATATGTAGCCATAATTCAAAATTAATGTAATTTATTAAGTTTACCTATATATTAAAGCAAACCTTTATTGTTTAACGTCCCATCTGTCCAATAGAAAAAGGGAATGCTCTTCTTTTTTCTTTACCTCTTTGAGCTGGTGGAGTGCTAGAGACTGTGCTTGTTCCTGGATTATATGTTTCAAATTCATTAGGCCCACTTCCGGTGTTATTTGCAGCTGACTGGTTACCATATATTAATTCATATGCCTTAAATCTAACCTCAGGATCTTCAATTCCGTCTTCTCTCAGCTTTTGATCAATAGCTAAAAATTCATCATATCGTCTTTGTCCTTCACTAGTCATATCTTGCTGTTGCAGAGGATTAGTAATGCCAGTGAATGCACCATACCCTCCAGAACCTGAATCTATACGGAACTGAGGTTTCTTAGTCATATTTAAATTATATGTGTTAGCTGCATTAGTGATTAAATTATTTAATAGCTCACCACTTTTTTGTTTATCCCAGTTTTCAAAATCTGTAAATCTTTGTAAAGCTAAGTTGGTCCCTGCATCTTGATCCATTCTTAACTTTAAATTTGTAATATTGTTTTCCATATCCATTCTTGCCTGCATTGGAGCTATTTGATTTATAACTCCTACATTGGCAGATTGAGTATCATTAATTGCCTTCTCTCCTAATGCTACAGCTTTACCAAAATCAGCTCCGGCTACTGCAGCTTTACCTGCAAATGCTCCTAAGTTTTGTAACTTAGAATTTAATGCAGCATTAATATTATTTACTTTACCTTTCCAATCATACAGTGCGTAATCTATCTTTTGTCTTGGAATAGATGGATTAACTGGAAGTATTAACGGATTATCTAATGAGTTCTGAGTATAAATATTTAATTTATCTTGTAACCAAGGTTCATCACTAGGAGGAAAAAACTCTGGAGGAGTTTTTAGATCAGGTGTAGATTCATCTACAAAGGATGTAAGAGTTTCTTCTTGTCCTTGATTAACAAATCTTCTATCTATATTAAATGTATGTAAACCAAATTTACCATCTTGTTTTTCTCCTTGTCTTTTTCCTGAAAATAACACTCTTCTCTCCACACCTATTCTATCTGAATGGGCATCATCAATAGTTTGCATATTTTTTTGTACAGCTTTCCATTGCTTTCTATAAGCAGATCCTTTTCCACCTCTTGGTAAACTATAATCAAAATTTTCTACAGGATCAATGGTTATCATTTCTCCATTTGCACCTTCAAATTGACCACCTTTCCAAGCATCACCCCATCTAAATGTCATATCATCTTCAAACCTTTTCTCAGAAAAATCATATCCATAACTAGAGTCACCTGCTTTAGGTTGCTCAGGATCTCTTTTATTTTTTGAAAGTATACCCGGAACAGACATAGCATTATTAAGTTCGTTAATTTTATCACGCTCTTCACTTTGTTCTTGTGTAGTAATATCTATACCCTTACCCCTACTAACAGTTTTATCAGTAGTTATATATTCAACAGCTCTTTTAGATAAAGGATTAGGATTTCTGTGTACTATAGAATAATTTATTCTTCTTGTTTGAGGGTCTCTTTTACTAGATAGTGTAGCAGTAATCTCTCCTTTATTATGTCTATCTATTATAGATTGAAATGCATCATAATCATCACTAGTTTTTGGTAATGGGTTTATAAGCTTTTTTCTATTAGTATCAGTAGTAACAGCAGCACCTTCGTCTTGTGATATATAGTATTCAGGACCTGGTTTAGCTCCTGACATAGCCATTTTCATAGCATCAGACTTAGATACAGATGGAGTACCATCTTCATATTCCCACATTTGATTTTCTTTATCAAATGTAGGATTCTTAAGCGTTGGATCCCATGTTTGACCATTTCTTTCTGCATAATCTTTACCTGTTTCACCAGCTCTTTGATATTTATTTATTTCATTACCATATTTAGCCATCATTTGTTGATCCATCTGTTGATTAGCCATTGCAAGTTGTTGTTGACCTTGCTGATTGGTTTCAGGACCTGCTGGCATATTATTAGCTGGTTGTTGCTGTTGGTCCATTTGAGCCATCAAGTTTTGCAACATCATCATTTGTTCTTGTTGCTGAGGTGGTAAGCTATTAAATGCATTTAATTGAGCTTGCTTTTGTGATATTTCTTCTACTTGAGCAGTAAACTGTATTGGATCTACACCTTTACTAACTAGGTATGGGTATGCCGCTAATGGAACACCATCCTCAAATTTCTTTTTAAGTTCTTGTCCATAAGCTAATTTAGACAAACCCTTCATGTTTTTATTTAACATAAGTTCTGCACTTAATGTAGAAATATCATCTGCATACTGATCATTGATAGCTCCAAAAAATTGATTCAAAGGATATTTTTTAGAGATCTGTGCTGGTGTTTTTCTTTTTCCTGACTCAATACCAAACTCAGCCATCTCATCTTTATTAAACTTTAAAACATTGGTATCTGAATATATAAATGACTGCTCAGGTAAAAACATAGGAACTCCACCACTTGAGTGTCTTGGACCTGTTATGTTATATAAACCAAATTGATTGTCACCATTTAGATCTGTTAATACAGTTTCGCCTCCTTCAGCTTCTACATTAGCTTCATCTCTAGGTACTTTACCTAAACTAAATCTAACATCACTATCTAAATTATTATTAAAATTAGTTTGACCATAATACTCTTGTGGAGTAGTAACTAAACCATAATCTGATTGATCTCCAGTTTGGTCACCTCCGTATTGTTTTTTGGAAACTTTATTTAACTTACCATCAACTAATTCAAAACCTTCAGGTAATTTATTTATTTTTACTTTTGCCATAATTATAATATTTCAATGTCAGCACCAGCTGCTATTAATTCTGTAATCATATCTGCTGATAAATCAACTATCTCTCCACCACCTTGTTTAAACCTTGGGTCTAGAGTATACTTTCTATTAGGAGGATTATATGAACCTTCCCTTTGTCTTACACCTTCTGTATAATCCATTCCTCCGCCTCGTTGTAAACCATAGCTTTTTGCAGCCACGTTAAAAATAAGTTTTTCACCAAAGTCTAACTCTTTATACTTTTCTGTATTTTTTATAAGTTTATTTGCTTGTTGTTTAGTCATGTTTAACTTTTTTAACAAATCCTGTACATCATCTTTAGAAAAGTCTCCTACTCCTACAAATGCATCTTCCAACGTATCTACTGTAGATTGATCCAGTCCCATAAAGTTGTCATAATAAGGATTATCCTGATAGTTATCAAATCCACCAAGAAGTTGTTTTATATCATATCCTAACTCAACAGGTAGTGGAGCTTCATAATCTTTTATCCTATTGAAAAAGGTACGTAAGCCACTTGTTTCAGTACCTTCTTGTGCTTTAGCCATTTCTCTTTTTATAACTCTATCTCTATTAGCAAGGTAAGCTGCTTCTCCTTTTTCACCACCTTCTTGTCTTTTCATTATCTTATCTTGTACAAAATCAGGTAATGCATGGAACCCTTTATTGTTGGGTTCACCACCTTCTCTTGAAAGAAATCTTTGACCAGGTTGTTCTAAAAACTCATCAAGTCCTACAACTCTATCTTTAGTACTTCTTAGCATACCACTCAATTCTTTATAATTACCTTTATCTGATGTGTCACTTGTTTGAGTAGCAAATGCATTATCCGCCATAAAACCAAACTTTCTGTCATCTTCTGCTTTAAATTTTTTGAGGTAATCAAAATAATCATTTACAGGATTAGCTATATCCACTATTCCACCTGCTACACCAGCAGCCTCTTTCATACCTTGACTGTTTAAGAATCTATTTACAGTTCCTTCTACTGGATTAGTTACAAAAAGCTCTGGCATATTAACTTCTTCTAAAAGATCTTCAGCAAATACCATATCCTCATTATATATATCTTCAGGGTTCTCTATATCCTCTACCCTTACCTCCTCTTCTGGTGGTAAGTCAGGATACTGACTCATCATTGCTTTTAATGCTTCTCTTTCTTCTTTACGTTGTTCTTCTGCAACTTTAAATCTTGCGGCTTGACTAATATCGTCATTATAACTTCCTGTACCTCTCAGACCAAACTGAGCTTTAGGTATATCACCACCTTGCATAGCTATTGTTGGATCATTAAATTGATCAACACTCATAGCATTATTTATTGCCTGTTGTGCATCACCTTCGTCAAATCCATTTACTTTTTCTCTTTGTTCTCTTACAACTTGTCTATAGTAATTTGCTAATGCATTAACATTTTCTTCTGAATCATCTACATTTAATCCAAAATTATAATATTTAGCCAGGTTTGAAGGGTCTTGATCTGCTATTCTTTTCTCATCTCTATTGGTAAAAGTACCATCTGGGCTAAATAAATTATCATATACATCTAATCCTGCTTCTACTATGTTACCTATGGGATTAAATAATGGAGCTGTCATTAAAGCTCTTCTATCATATCCACCACTATTGTAACCTCCTGATCTAGTTACTTTATTTTTTTTATAGGAATCTTTTTTTGCATCTAAGTAATCTGTAAAACTTTTTAAAGTTGTTAATATTTCACCACCCGGTTCAAATACACCTCTACCTTTTAGTATGTCTGCTTGTGTTACTTTACCATCCCCTGTAAGATCTGGAAAAGTTTCTCCTCCTTCTTCTCTTTTAAATTTAGCTGCATTCTTTGCAAAATTAGCCATTTTTACTACAGAAGGTGGATACTTATCTTTATTAGCCATTACTTTACGTGCTGCTTCTTGCACACCCATACCACGAGCTTTTGCCCATGCAGTAAACTTACCTCTATTCTTCTTTTTTATTTCTATTCCTGACTTAGCCATCATATCAGTTTCTACTCCTTGTAAAAAGTTTTCTGGAGAAGGTTGTTCTAACTCTTCATTTCTAGCTAAAAGTTGCGGGTTTTGATTAAGCGCATCAGGACCTGATGGGCCAGGTGGTTGCATTCTTTCTTGCACTTGTTCAAATACAGCAAAGATATCTTCTTCTTTCATACCACCCATCATAAGTGCTTGACCTATAACTTGTTGATCTATCTCTTGTTGAGATAACTCAGTTATAATATCTATTATATCTCTACCCTGATTCATAGATGCTGATATCATTTCAGTAACTTGTTGAACCATAGGATCTATTTGCTGTTGATTAGACATGCCTGGTTCTTGTGGAATCATTGATCCACCACCTTGTTTTACACTTATTTTATTTAGATTCACTTTGCTCATATTATAATATTAATATACAAATAATTAAGGAGATTCGCTAATATTTAAGGTTTAAGAATTACCTGCTAGATAAGTCATAATATAATTAGGAACACTCATACCTGCTTGTTTAGCATCCTTATAATGCATTCTATTTAGTTTGTCATATACCTTTTCACCATTCTTATGTTGTGTATTACCAGTTATGTAATCACTATACACTTTATAGATTTGTTTTTCACCACCAGCTTTAAATGACTCTCCACCGTTATTATCTTGTGAAGCAGCGCCAAGTCCTACAGCTGCTGGTATGATTGCTGGAAGCTTGTTAAATATCTTTCTAAAATTTTCTTTATCACCTAATAATCTAAAGAAGTCTTCACTAACAGGAGTGTCTCCTTTTAACCCTTTAGTTATTATTGCTTCAATTTTTGAAGGACTAATTTCTTGACCAGGTTTTAAATTAAAAGCTTTTCTAAGCTCATGTACTCTAGCATGTATCTCCTGAGGTCTTGCTAAGTATTCTAATCTATCAATTAACTCTTCTCTTGTTTTTTGATCTTTTGCTGTGTTTATTTTATTAAGCCACCAATCTTGATCTTTCCCTACTGCACTGGTTAATATATCTTTAGCCTCATCTGTATACCCAAATTTACCTACTGTAATTGCATGTAAATCTTCATGCGTAATTACTGAACCAGCATCCATTGCCTTTTCTTTTATACGCTTTAAATTAACTGATGCTTGATTTGTCCTACCTTTATACATCCCTAAGACTCCAGCATTTTCATCATATCCAAAACTCATATCTTGATGATTTAAGTTAGTGTCATCAAATATCTCTGTAAATCTTCCCTTCTGCTGTACTTTTTCAAGATTTCTTTTTGCTAATCCAGCTCTTAGATCTTTTAGATTTTCTGTAATTTTAGTCTGTAAGTTAGCTGGTAAGTTAGGAGTTTTATCAAGCATTGTATTATACATATTAATATCTTGAAGAATCTCAATTTCACTCATATTAGCTCTAACTCCACTAGGCTGATTAAGCATTTGTTCTGTTTTCTTAATAACATCAGGATGATTAAACCAATTTTTATTAAATTTTTCACTAGCTCTAATTTGTGATGAAGTTGTATTGACAATCCCCACTTCATCATTTAAGTTTGCAAGGCCTTGTCTAATTCCAGGATCTGTTGAAGCATCAATAGTATTAAGTGCAGGTGAAGTAGAAGTTTTTGTAAATAAGTTTTTACCTTTATTATATAAATTTTTAATGTTTTTACCTCCTGTAAGAATTTCACTAAATGGAACAAGATCCACTGCTGTTAAACCAAGATCTAATCCTGTACTAAAACTAGGGTTTTCTTTGAATCTATCATATGCTTCAGGAGTAGCATAAGCAGCATAAGCGGCACTACCCCCATCAATTACATTACCTATACTTATAGGACCACTGAAAGGTTTATAATTTAAAGCCTTTTGCACTGGATTAGCTACATACTTATAAGCAGCTTTTCCAACAGGACTATTAGCTAAGTATCTATATGCTTGTGGTACTTTACTTACCATACCAGGAGCTCTTGCAGCAGGTACAAATAATGAAGCAAAAGTAGCAAAATTTTGTGCTGCTGTATTAGTAGCACCATGAATATTACTAATCATCTCATCATATTCAGGCTTATAGGAGTTTAGATAAAGATATTCATTTCCTGCATTTTCTTTACTATAATCTGTTCCAAAATATTCATTGTAACTATCTATGTCTGTAATACCTAGATCTTTAAGTTTTTGTTGTTGTTCAAATGAAAGAACACGATCATCATCTCCAAATCTTAAATAATCAGGCATGTCCTTAAGTGCCTCCTTTCTTGTTTTGTCTTTCTCTTTTCTGTTTTTTGACTTTCCAGTAAGAACTATCTCATCTAGTTCTATACCACCTTCTGGTACTACTGCATACTCCTCACCATATTGAGCTTTGGGTAGTGATCCACCACTTTTCTTTATATCTAATATATTATCTATTGATTTAATAAAATCATCACTTAATTGAATCCCTCTAAGCTCTGCTTCATTAAGAAGTAAATCTTTAGCTCTTATTTTTGCTTTTGGGAATAAATGTTTTAAGTTAACATTTTGTGATATTGTATATTCTCCTCCAGATACATCACCTAATATGTTTGACTTTTTGAGAGACTTATTATCAAAAATAAGATTGATTGCTCCTCCTTGGTTTTCTGGAGCCATCATTCTTGATCTTGCTAATTGACCTTTTCCACCTTGATTAAAATACAATGCCTCACTATTTTTATATGGTATCATATCTCCGTTTGACTTAAATACAATATCCCATAAGTTATTAGAAGTAGTTACATGACCTAATTGTTCATTTGCAGGTGAGTTTATATAAGAATCAGAAATCCATTTACCTGTCTCATCTCCATTTGTTCTTCCTGCTCTTTCTGCTATTTCTTGTAATTTAAGATCTTTTTGTACTCCAGGTTCTAATTTTTGAATTTTTCTTAATACATCATCTGTAAATTCAACTGAGTTTTCATATCCACTATTTGGAGTATTTTTTAAAAAAGCTCTTGATTCTTTTAGTAATTGATCTAATTGTTTAGCTGTATAGTTATGTATATTATATAACTGATTTCCTGCTAATCTTCTTGCTGTTATATCAGAAGGTAAAAAAGGTTTTACTGACAATGTATTATCAACAACGTTACTAGTTTTTCTAACTGTGTTTGCAACATCAACAGCATTATCAGCTCCTTTGAACATCTTATATAATTTATTTGCTAATCCAAGTTGTGCCTTAGGTAATGTTTTAATTTTACCGTTCTTAGTTCTAGCATATTTATTCTTTTCATTTTCCATGCTAGGAATAAGTGTACCTGAATATGATTTACCTTTCCACATCCAACTTGTTGAACCTCCTTTTTCCATCTCTTTTAACTTCCTAGTTTTTGGATCAAAATATATTCTTTCATATACTTCAAATGGTTTTCCTGCTCCAAATAGTTCGGACACTTCTGAGTCTGAGGTTGCTTCTTTACCAGACATTTTATTAAACACTTCTAGTATTCCTTTACCAGCTCTATTTACAGATGATCCTTTACCTTCACTACTAAATGGATTTAAATCCCATATATCATATATAGATATATAGCTTCCTTTGTCATCCTCTCCCATATCAAAAGTAAAGTCTCCTAAAGCGTTATCTGCATTCGGCCATGGTGTACCATCCCCTTTATACTCTTCTTTTCTTATTCCTCTTTCATTACCTATTCCTCTTTTATCTTGAAACCCTAGACCATACTTTTCATCAATCCCTGCATCATATCTACTAAAATAATTATCTAGTAATGTTTGTCTAATTTCTGGATTTTGAAAATAAGTAGGTTTTAAATAAACCATACTTTTATCTTCTGAATCACCAGGTCTGTAATCACTTACAGAAAAACTATTATTAATTTGTGGCATTCCTAGATATAGTCTAAATGCATCATCTCGGTTAGGTATAGTATAAAGACCCTTTCTTTTATCTTTTGGGCCATAGTACCGCAAAGCTTCTGGGTCACGCCCTAGATTTCCTTCGTATCTTCTGTACCTATCAAGATTTGTTTTTATATCTCCATAAGCTTGAGGGATTATATTATTATATGCTTTTTCAGATTTACCTTTAACATAACTTTCTTTTAATTTATTAGTTATTCCAAACTCTTTCATTTGTTCTTTAGCTGATGTAATAGGACCTTTTGCAGTAACAACTACATCATCTAACATAACCAATTGTTCAGGCTCACCTTCTTTATTTTTAAACACACTACTTGGATATGTATATCGTTCTAATTCATCAAATTCATTTTTGATTTTTAAACCACCACCATGTTCCTTTTCTTTTAATACATCTGTTCCATCTTTATAATTTTCTGCAAACCATTGAGCTATATCATCGGTAGGAAATTTAATTCCTTGGGATCTACCTTGTTTTCTATCAAACATTAAGTTACCATCATCTCCTTCAACAACTAAAGGGTAAACCATGCTGTCTCCAGACTCCATAAAATGTGTTGAAGGTTTTGTTTGCCCTTCTAAATAAAACTCTGGGTTTTTTTCATAAAGCCTTTGTACCCAACGCTTATCCATATTAGCATTAAATGTAGAATCAATATATTTTTTATTTAACTCTATACCATTTTGAGCCATGGGTACTTCAAACACTTGATCACCTGGGAACTGATAGTTCATACCTGGCATCATCATCTGACTATTACCTAAATTATCTGTACCCATAACTGGAAAGTCTACACCATCCATAGTTATATTACCTGAGTCAATTATGTTAAATGGATTGTTTACATCAGGGCTATCTGATTTATAACCTTCTACACTAAAGATTTGATCTACATGTGTTATGTATTCATTTGGTCCACCCGGTAATCCTATTTTCTTTTTTTCCATAACTACCTCATTGATAGATTTAACTTAGTATTATTTAATCTTAATAACATTTTTCTGTTACCTGATGTTCTTCTTCTTAATAACACATGATTTGAATAGTGTCTAAACTTTTTACGTTGTGTTTCTGGTTTGTTATAATTTAAGTTTATACTATTTAAAGTCCTTATATATCCATTACATGATGTACTCCATACAGGTTGTTCTGCATTACTAAACTCTCCTCTGTCATTAGTAATATCCCAGAATTGATTTAATCTAAACTTCTGTTCTACTTTTGCAACTAATACATCTATACTTTGTGTTCCTATTACTGGATAGTTTAATTGATTCCAAGGATTATTGTATGGAGCCATGTTTAATAATAGTAATCCAGAAACTTGTTCATTGTTATAAATAGTTGCTTGATCAAAATTAAAATTTAAATCTTCCCAAGTATCACCACCACAACTATTAGGTAAAGTACCTTTTGAAACATAAGTTTCAAGTTGATATTCTATACTTCTTATAGTATTTACTGCTTGTCCAGTATTACTAATAAGATCTATTTCCCAAGGATAATCTTTACCATAAAAATTAGCAAACAAATCACATCTATCATTGTGTCTCCAAAATGAACTCACTCTATTATTTGGTGGAGTTGTTACAAGATCATTACAATTACATAATGGTGGATTTGGATTTACCCAATTTGGATTACCTATAGAATAAAAATCAGGTGCTGAATCAGGACAATTACCTTGTACTGGATCATCATCACATTGCTTTTCACATGTACATACAACTCTTCTACATATAGGTGGAGTTTCATTCTGTATAGCATTCTCTAAAGAATCTGTTGCTGAACTTAATGAATCATACTCGCCACTTGCTGGGTTAAAAAATACTTTTGTAAAACCAGTGGGACACGTACATACATAAGGTTCTCCACATAAATCTCCTGCAAGATTAGCAGCTACTGTTTGTAATGAAGCTGAGTCTTGTGCATCTAATGCAAATTGATTTTTTCCTGTAGCATTGGTAGATGTATTGTATGTAGTATTAGTTATTGCATTTAGAATAATTGTATTATCTGGAACTGCAGTTGCATCTCTACCAACAAATACACCATACAATTCTTGTGCAGTGCTTCTATTATCTAAGAATGCTTGACCTGCAGCCCAAGATCCTGTATTAGGACCTGCTGATGGGTTAGCTGGTGTACATGGTGCAGCAACTCCACAAACATTGCTTGACTGATAACTAGCTACTACAGATGCAGCTGGTACTGCCTCGCCAGTTGTGCCATCTGATATAACAATTAACATTTGTCTAAATGTTGGATCTTGTGCTCTATTAGGATATTCTGAACTTAACTGACTATTACTTTTAGCATTTAATAAACCTAAAGCACCTTGTGTACCACCTGTAAAAGGAGCTTGAAATGGATTGTCAGTACCCATTCCATTCAATAAATTAGTTTGACCCCCTGTGCTTTCTTGCATCCCTTGGAAAGTATTATTGGGATTATACCAATTTATTATTTCTGCAGCAGTACTACTAAATTCTCCACCACTCATAGAATAAGGACCTGAACCATCTGGGTTCTGTGGCATGTGTAAACCAGAAGTTGACCATTTTGTAAATCCTATTTGCATTTTACCAGAATACCATGGATCTCTAATTAAAGGATCATTTAAAAATTCATCTAAAAATGCAAGTTGTGCACTTGCAGCATTGTTTGAAATAATTTGATTACTTCCTGGTATAGCATTACCCTGGGCATCTATTGCAAGTGGTGTATATTCTGGATCTATTGTATCTACTACACCATCTTCTAAACCACTATAACTATCAAATATACTAGTAGAAACATCCATTGCTATTACAATATCTAAAAGACAACCTTCTGCTCCACCTGTAATAGTAGCGGCTGTTTCTGTAACTGATACATCAGCAGGTAATAATTCAATGCTACCTTGTTCACAAAGACCAGTCGTTGGATTATAGTTGTATCCTGGAGGACATTGTGTTGCAGATGTTTGTATAGTCTTAGTAGTAAAGAAATGATTTATACTTGGTAAAGCTAACTCTGGATGCCAATCATGAAAAGATATCCATGCTGAAGACTTTGGATCATAACTTATAGTCCAAGAACAATCATCAAAATATATTGGGTCACCAATAGTTAATGAAATACTATTGTTCAACATAAAACCTGTTGCTTCTGTATATGTAATTTTAGATATGTGTTCACTCTTAACTTTATAATCTCTCTTCATAAAGTAAGCTATGTCATCGTTTGGATCATATATAGCTTGACAACCTACACCTGCTACAGGATTATCTCCTAAAGGAGATTCTTCTAATTCAGGAAATTGTCTTATAAGTGATGATGGTAAATATTCATTAAACCAATATTTCATTCCTTGATTAGATATAGGTGCAATACCTTTACCTGGTATATATTGAAATATTTTACCTTGTGCTTGAGATATAAAAAATAATCCCATAGGTGTATTTATAACACTTCTTAAACTTTCACAAGATCCATATTCATTAGATACATCTGAGTTTGTTATATTTTGCATAGGTTGGCTAAACAATCCTCCGTCACCAATGGTTAACTTATTATCACTCATTGTTTTTATTTGATCTACTCCTGAAAATAATTGAGGAGATAGATACGGGAAAAATACCACCGCTCCATTCTTACTA
>TARA_R100000541_G_scaffold24682_1_pt1 | contig 14366 bp, 9 predicted proteins | sample TARA_R100000541 | Tara Oceans TARA_R100000541 (sample SAMEA2621416) | marine metagenome | biome: marine biome (ENVO:00000447); feature: surface water layer (ENVO:00002042); material: "saline water (ENVO:00002010), including plankton (ENVO:xxxxxxxx)" | depth 5 m | reverse complement strand
TAAGTTACCAGTGATTGTAACATTATCAGGTAGTCCAATTGTTAATGTATCGGTAGCACTTACGACTGCTGTAATTTCATTAGCAGCACCTACAACATTTAATGTATTACCACCACCAATTTGTTGTGTACTAGATGTACTATCTCTCAATGTGAAACCAGCTGTGTTTACAGCAATAGTAATAGTTTCGTTCATTGCATCAACTAAATTAGTTGCGCTGATAGAACCACTTAGGTTAGCGATATCACCAAAACTGTTTGCCGACTGATCGTTAAACGCCAGTCTAAAGTCTTCTAGTGTATCGTCTTTTGCTATAAATTTTACTGCCATGTTATTTTTTTACAACCTGTTTTAATAAGTCTTTTATTTCTCTTAATTCTGCCTTTAGATTATTTATCTCTTTACAAGCAGTCCTTAATTCATCACCTTGTTTATTTCTCGCTTTATAACGAGCCATATATATCATATAGTCACTTGAAGTAGTGATCACAGCGTTTGAAGAAGTATCTCTTACTAAACTTGTGTGTCCTTCTACTTTTATTCTACTCATTATATCGCCAATGCTATTCCTCTAAAGTCTTTTAGTCTCGGTGCATATGGTGATACACTACCTCTTAATACTATCTTAATTTCAAAAGAAGTAAACTCTGATAAACCACTAACACTAAATTGACGATCTCTAAAATCGTTATCTTGTACTTCATCGCCTACTGATGGGTCAATCGCTTGATCGGGTGCGCCATCTATGTTAAATGGAGTAAACTCTATGTCTTTAATTCTTCTTGTTTCTTCACCACCACTTATTCTAAAGAATGCTTGAATTGAAGAAGATGATCTAACACTTGCCGCAACTCTTATATCTAAAGCTGTTGATGGGTTTTCTAAATTAACTGTTTTAGTTACATATACACCTTCAGAAGAACCACCTTCTACTGCTGTGTCTTCTTCAAAGTCAACTGTATTAGTTATTTTTGCTACAACAGATGCACCAGCAGCTGGCGCAGTAACCATAGTTAAAGTTGTACCAGAAACTGTGAAGTCATCAACTGGTTGTAATTTTAATCCGTTTTTCTTAATTGCTAATAAGTGAACACTTGATGGTGTTCCTGATAAAGTAAATGTTGTATCTGAACCATCACCTGTAAATGTATCAGTTGATGAAACTTGAGGATTATTTAATCTGTTATTAATCGCAAACGCATTTGTTCGTTTCATATCTATAAATGGTGATAAGTTTACGTTAGCTGAACTTATATTTAAATCAACAACTAGAGAATTTTTACCTGTCATTTCATTTGTTTCATTTATAGAACTAGCAACTAGTCTCGGTGAAGTAAAGTAAATGTTATCACCTATAACTGTATTTGATGAATTTGTATCAAGTGTAAATGGTGTCTCTGTACCATGAACTGACTTACCAGTTGTAGTTTTAATTGTTGCTGTTAATTCTGTACCTGGTTGTGTGATTTGACCAATCTGTAATTGCATTACATCAAAGGCTCTATTTTCTGTAGCAACTATTGAAGCACCACCAACATCACCAGACGCATTTGCTGTACCACTTGTTGTAATATCGTAACTATCTAAAGTTATATTTGAAATACTTGTAAATGTAGCATTAATTAGAGTTGCGTTAATGCCGTTATATACACCAGAACCCACACCAGAGATTGTCACGTTATCACTTGTAGAGTGCATACCGTGGTTTTTGTGGAACACTCTTATGACACCAGTGCCATTAAATGTTCTTAATGAATTAGCGGGTAATACTCTTGTAGGTAAAGATTTATTTGCTAGTGTAAGAGTACCTGAAGTAGTAACATCAAATACTGCTTTCTTTAAATTGAATTTTAAATCTTCCATTTGTTCAGGTGTCCATGTACTATCATTTGCTGATTTAAATAATACACCTGTCGCTGGTTGTTTAGATACTGTTCTATCACTACCAATTACTGTATCACCTAATCTTGCTGTATAAGCTGCATATGAACTTGAATCTGTTTTTAATACTAGACAATACTCTACACCCTCTTGTAAATATACAGGAGATGGAAAAGTAAATGTTGTTTTTAGACTTGCGTCTGTACTTACGTTTACAGCATTAGGATTTAAATATTTTTGTGCGAATGGTATTACATCATTTGTAGGATACCCATTGCTCATTCTTCTAATTTCAGCTCTTACTGGAATTGTAGTTGATTTAGTAGCAAAAAATGTATCAACACTTGTAATATAACAACCATCTTCTTGGTCAATCATAAATGATTGCGCTATTGGATCTGGTGGTCCTCCACCGCCTCTATCATTATTTTGTGGTGGTGGTAAAGTAACTGAACTTGAAGATGATCTTGTAATTCTTTGTGACTCTGATACGTTTCTTCTTATTACTCTTACTTCTCTTGTTGAAACAATTGCTTCTCTTACAGTTTCTTGTAAACCTTTAGCAGAATAATCTGCCTCTGCTGATGTTGCACTATCAGCTGAATTTAAATTTGCGTTAGTAGATGAACTTGTTAATCTGAATACTCTTTTACCTGTTCTCCATCTTGGGTTAGTATCTATTGTTGGATCAGGTATTGCGAAAGTACCACTACATGCACCATTGGTGTCAGTAACAATGTTACCACCAAGTGATCCACCAGTTGGTGTAACGAATGCTGCGATAGATTGTTCATCAAAGAATGGGAACACTTGTGAATTTGGTCTCATACCTTGAGCAGTAAATGCGATTGATCTACTTCTAATAAATGGAACAAAGTTTATACCTACAACTCTATCACCTAAACTTTGAATAACAGTTTGTGGTCCAACTTCTGTTCTAATACCGCCTCTAGTCTGTACAACGTCTCTACTTGTTGTTGTAGTAACTGTTCGACCATTTTGAGAAACGTTTGATCTAGGGTTACCTGACCATTGATCTTGCCATTCATTCCATTCTGTACCTAGTGGAACAGTTGCGATAGATTCATTTTCTAATCCCATTGCTCTTCTTAGGTTATCATAAGTACCATTTAAATTTACTACAATGTCTGGCGCTCTAGCTGTTTCTTTCCACTCATCTAGTGGTGGGTCTAAATCTACATCACCAATCCAATTGAAAATCATAAATGGTTGTAGATTTTCTGTTTTAGTTGCGAATGGTTGATCTATTACACTTGTCTCTGTGTAAGGTAATGTTACAACATCACCTGTTAATTGATAATTAGCAGCTGTTCTATCTGCTGATGATATTACTGAACCATCTTCGTCTATTTCTTCAAACTCAATGTTGTCTTCGTTGAACATTGGTCTTGCTTGACCTTTAGCTCTATCAATAGATAATTTGTAATCATTGTTTCCAACATCACCAACATTGTGACCTGTAAAGTTATCTACAACAAATCCATTTTTAAATCTATCGAAACCATTTGCGTCTTGTATTTGTAAAGATTGTGCATCAGCTTCTAATAATGAAAGTTGAGTATAGTATTCAACGTTCTGTATTCTTTTTTCTAAACGACCTATGTCTCTCATAGTAAATCGTCTATTGTCTTGTTTGTTGATGATCACTTCGTCTGTATCAAGCGTATATGCCGGTATTTCAATAGTTGCTAAGTGTAAGTTACCTTCTAAATTTTGTGGCGCTAAAGGGTTCAATGAAGAAGCACCTTTAATTACTTTTAACTCACCACCTCTTGTGATGAAAATTTTATCTATTCTACTTAAAAAGAATTCAAAGTCAGTTGTAATGTCTGAATTGAATTCTGGCATGTCTATTGTAGAGTTACCTGTACCGTTATAACTTCTTTCAAAGTCAGAACCTGATGTTGAACCAGGTAAAGTAGAAGCGTCATCTACTCTAGGTCTAAAGTCTAAACTATCTCTTAATTCAAAAGTTGTTCCTAGTGTTTCTGAAATATAACTAGGTATGTTCTCGTAAGCAACAACACCTGAATAAGAATCTACATCAAAGTAATCTCCTGATCCATGTGAGAAGAAATCAAAGTTGATTAATAATTGACCAGTTGGTTTTAATGCACCTGGTTTTAATTTAATTCTACCTATGTCATAGAAGTTATCTCTTTGACCATTATCTAAATCAAATCTACTTGTAATATCTGTATGTGAAGCTGTTGGTGTTGTACCAAACGCAGGTGACATGTAAATATTATTAATTTTGAATATATCTGCTTTCGCTAGACCAATAACACCACTTTGTATAATTGATTGTGATGATATTGCTATTGTTTGAGCAGCAGATAAAGTTTTTGTTTTAGAACCTGCAACTGATCTACTTAATGTAGCAGTAAGTTTTACTTTATGACCAGCAAAGTTAGCACCAAAATCTAGTGTTAATGTTTTACCCGCTGGAGATCCACCTAAAGTAATTATTGCACCACCTTCGTGGTTATTACCTGAAGTGCTTAAACTATCACCAACGGCACCTGTTCCACCAGAACCAGTTGTCATTATTGATACTGTGAAATCATCATTAGCATGTGATACAAAAGTTTCATTTGAACCAGCAGTAAAAGTTTCATCACCATTTGATGTTAATGTTTTAACGAACTGTCTTCTAACAGTGAAGTTAGTATCTACAGCGCCACCATTTGATAAAGTCTTTAATGTACTAACTGTTGTATTTGGTAATTTAAATATTGATATGTTTTGTTCTGGATTTTGTAACTTAGCTCTTCTTCTTGTTGGAATACCACCAGTTGTAACATCACTACCACCAACGTTAGCTGTTAAAGTTAATTCTGTTTGTGATATAATATTTCTTACTATACCTGTGACACTAGCACCAGCGTCATTTGTAAATGTTATTGAATCATCTACTTTTAATTCTGTTGTAAATTTAGTACCTTTACCTCTTACAGTAGCGTTTGAGTTTGCCACGGTAACGTTACCTGTCATTTCTACATTAGAACCTTGAGTAGCGTTTAAAACTGTATCTGCTGTGTATGTAGGAGACCCTGCCATACCAACTTGTTTTGTTTGTTCAAAGTCAAAAGAAGTAGCACCTTTAAAGCCAATACTGTCTGCTTGAATTGAACCAGTTGCGTTAGATATATCACCTGTTACTGTTTCACCAGCAGAGAAAGAACCTTGTACGTTTGATAATACAACTGTTGTGTGAGCAGCTGTAGGATTACCCGATTGAGCTGTAACGTTCAATGAAGTTGTTCCATCAGCGTCAAATAAATTAAAAGTATTCGCTGTAGTATTTCTTACAACACAAACTCTTGCGCCAGAGTTTGATGCACCACCTACAGAGTAAGTACCACCTGTTAAAGTAATTTGTTGACCATCTACAAATCCGTGATTAGATAAAGTAGCAACAGAAGGGTTAGCAGCTGTGATTGCTATTGCCGCACTTTTCCTTGCTGTGTCTGACATAACAACACCAGTTGCGCCAGTAGTTGCGCCAGTCAATCTTTCACCAGTTGTAAAGTTAGCACTAGTTGTTAAATCAACGTGTGTAAACATTTCTACGTCAAATATATAATGTTTATAGACACCTGTATTTGCGAATATGTCAGATGTTTCTTCTCCTGATACATATTCAAAACCACGTGATTTTGCTCTACCTATTTGTGTAACATCAACACCAACTGTTACTACTTCTGTTCCTCTAGTAGTTGTTGGGTCTCTGTATAAATTTAAATTTTTAAATGCTTCTGTATGACCTGATACAAAACTAATATCTGGCGATCCAAAAACGTTAGTTACATTTACAAAGTTTTTTACATTGAATCTTGTCTTATTGTTATTAGCACTTTCTGTATCTCTAGCTTTATCTACATCAACATATGTAGTTGATAATATTTCTCCCTCATAACCATTTACATAAGCTTTAAAAGGAGATACACCAACAGCAAGTTTAGTTTCTAATCCACCATTACCAGATGTATTGATACCTCTATTTGTTCCGTTTAATAAATGTTCTCTAACATCAAACTCTGGATTAGTTAAAACATAGTCACCTGATTCATCAAAGGTTCGTCTTGCTAATGTTTCTGCTAAAATATTATATTCTGTTGCTCTTGTTTGACCTTTAATATTTCCATTTTCTACTCTTAATATTTCAAAGAAGTTAGAATCTTCTGTTGAAGATAATGTTTTTTTAGTTAGAGTTAATTGGATTTTAAATCTGTGAGCGCCAGGTGCATTAAGATTAGAACTACCTGTAGCATTGTCATTTAAACTTGCGTCATCATTTGAAGTTATAAATGTTTCTGTAATAGTATAACCAATTCTATATGAAGGTGTGTTTGTATATTTGTCTAGTATTAAAGTTTCTGCATCTGCTTTAACAAAGTAACCATTAATATAATAAGTACCCGCTTCACCTATTGCAGCAGAACCTGTAGCAGTTGTATTACATACACACGATACAGCAACACTATCACTATTGATACCTGTAATTGTTTCGCCATTTGTGAATACGAAAGATGAATTGTTTGTACCCGTCTTTTGGTATTTTACATAAAGAGTTGCTGGATCAGAACTTACTAAAGCATCTGTACCAATAACTTCTGCGACAACACCTGAAGTGCCACCTGTAATAATTGTTCCTGTTGTAAATTGTGCTAAAGTATTTGAAACAGCGATACTTGTTAATTTGACTGCGTAATATTTTTTATCAAATGCTACACCACCAGGTATTACAATAGACCCTTGTTTAAACATGTGGTCACCAAACTTCTCCATTTGGTTTTGTAGTATCGTTTGTGATTGTGTTAATTCTCTAGCCTGTACAGCAAATGCTGGTCTAAAAAGAACTCTATGGAATTTTTTATCTTCCGTAGTGTCATCAAAGTAAGGCGAGAGATTAAAGTCAGTTGGACTTGGCATTTAATTCCTCTCTAAAATTCAATTATCAGTTTAACGTTTTCCGTTTGATCAGCTGCTCTTGTAATCGGTGCTCTATTTTCTACATAAACAACATCACCTGAATCATGGTCTATTTCAGGAGAAGAATATCCTCCTGTAAAATTAACATTAACAACTGCAGAACCTTGCGCAACGTTTGGAGTACCAGTCACAGTAGATGTTGCTCCTGTGATTACGTTTGCTCCAGAAAACGCAACTTGATTACCGTTACTATCTATACCAGCGTCTTGGTGTCTTGTTTGAATATAGTAAAGAATGGCATTTACAGCATCCCAAGCAATTACTTTTCCACCAGCGCCTGTTGTAGTTTGAGTTATTTCTTCATCTGGAAGAAATGTTCCTGATGGGTTATTAATTTTTACAGCATATGTTGCTCTTAATGTAGCGCCAGTCGCTGCTGATCCACCTGATTTTGGATCTCTGATTAAAACTATTTCTCTGAAGTCATTAGTTGCAACAAAGTCACCTGAGTTTGCTGTTTCTGCGCCTTCTAAATTAGTGTTCATCATTACGAAGAAAGCACCTAATTCATTTTTAGCATTTGAACCATGACCACCTTTAGGACCTATGATAACATCTAATTCTCCACCAGCTAAGTTTGATGCTCCAGCAGTTACGATTTGTGCGTTACTAACTGTACCAAAAGTATATCCTGTTCCAGCAGTTGTTACAGTTGCAGAAGTTATTAAACCACCTGCCACTACTACTGTACATTTACCATTTGCGCCATCACCCTTAATAGCTATATTTGCGAAAGTACCATTTGTACCACCAGAACCTGGTGATTTAATTTTGATTATATCTAACTTGCCATCTACTGCTGCTGATATTACATTTGATTGTCCTGTTCCAGCAGAAGCATTTTCTGTAACTGCCATGAAATCTGTAGATAAGAAATTTGTTTGTTCAGCCGCTGTTAGGGTATACATATATTTCCATTTATATCCATCAGCAGTTTGTAAAGTATTAATATTTGTTCCTGTTGGTTGAACTGTTGATACAACACCACCATTATTGTCTAAACATTTATAAACATTGAAATTAGAATTAAGAACATAAAATTTTGCGTCAAATAATGTAGTTTTATTTCCTGTTGAAACAACTTTTGCTGTTGTTGAGCCAGTTTTGAATTCACCATAGTCATGTCTGTAAGTATCGTAAACTACACCAGTTGTCCAATTGTTTCTTGGAACAACAAAAGCAACATTAGTAGTAGTAACTCTTTTTACTGCTAATAAATCGTCAAACGTATGGAATTCTGTTGCGTTTGTATCTGATGGTAAAATTGGTAATGTATCAGAACCCTCATAGTCTGTTCTACCGTCTCCTCTTACAAGAGTTGACCAAGTTTGTGCTCTACCTATTCCTAGATAGTAAACGTTAGGGGCTGCTTCAGAGAAAGATTCTCTAAATTGTTCTGAGTTATGTATTCTAAATTTGTTTGTAATTATCGCTGGCATATATCTATTTATACTGTTTTATAATCCTTCTTTATTATATTTATAACGTATTAAACATTATTATTACTAAAAATTATGGATTTGGTTGTGCTTGAGTTGTCTGGCTCCATTTAACTGTTGTATTACTAAATTTCTTATTACCCTTTGTGTTACTAAATTTTACTGGGATAAATGTATGGACCTCAGCCGGGTAAGTAAAGTTTATTTTGACTTTTTGACCTTCTTCGTGTGACGTTAATACGAATATTCCTGGTGTTCCGTCTAAACTTGTTCTTGTTCCTGTTACTAAAATCTCACTTAACCTACGAAATGTAATACCACTACTTACACCATTATGTACTGTGTTATGTATAGATGTAGTTGTTCCATATCTCGTATTAGCATATCTATTTAGTGAGGCAAAATAAGGGCCAGTTGAAGCGAACCCAGTTTTAGCATGAACTTGACCATTTTTAGTTGGACTAATAAATCTTGTAACCCTACTCTGCATACGTATGTTAATAGGCGCTCTTGTTATAGTCACGTCTCTTGTTGTTGGGTCATAAGGCGCTAATGTTCTACCTTGTAAATTATCAGATAAACACAATTGTGGATTAGCTCTTAAAGTTGTTCCATCTGTATTCGTTCCTAATCTTCTACCGATAATAGCGGCAAATAAAGTGTTTAGAATTGTAGAGAATGGAACTAACACACCACCTTGGTCTCTTGGTCTAGTTTTTAAATCAATTTTGTTAGTAATCTCTACTTGTCCAGCAAGATAGAAACCAGCAGTATGCATTGTCTTTTTAAAACTGTCTCTCCAATCATTAATTGTTCTTCCAACTTTAATTACATAAGAGAAATCTTGGTAGTATAAACTATCTTGTATTCTCATTGTATTTTCTGAAATAAAACCATCTTCATTAACAAACGAACCTTCTGTATCTACGACTGCACCAACATTTACAGTTGCTGTAGCTAAATCGTTTTTCATAACAACACCTGTTGTTGTTGTAGTTTGTCCTGTGATCGTAGTATTTTCAGCAAACTCGCCTGTTGAGTTTCTAACTTTTAAAATACTATTAATAAATGAAACAACTGTTGCTGTTACAACGGTAGAAGAAATATCAAGTCCGTTTATAACTTCACCAATTGTAAAACTACCAGAAGCATCTTTTACTACAATAGAACTTGGTAATTTAATAGTAGGACTAGGTGACGCTTCGTAACCTGCGCCTGGTTCAATCTTTTTAATGTTAAGTAGTCTTCCAATTTCTGGACCATATGGAATAATTTTCGCACCAACACCATCATCACTTGTAACTACTGCTGAGGGTAAAGATGTATAACCACCACCATTATTAATAATTCTAATATCTGTAATATCTTCTGATCCTGATCCAGATTCTTGTACAATTTTGTCTCCAGTATATACATCGCCTCTTACAGTTTCATCTTCTAATACTATATGATCAGATGTTGTAGATGTGCTGTCTTCAGGTGTAAATCCACCATTAACAACTGATACTTTTGCTGTAACTCCACCACCACCTGTATTTAAATTATTAAAAGTTATAGTATCACCAATTACATATTCAGCACCAGCGTCATCTATCAATACTTCTGTGATTGGACCTGAACCAGTATTACCTACTTGAATAATAGCAGTTGTTCCACCACCTGTTAATGGTATATCATCTTTAGGACTTAATAGACCACCGTCATTAGTAATAGTAACTACATTTGGAATACCTGTTACTATACCTTTTATAAATGTATCTGATGTATCTGTTGATGTACCTCTTATTTCTTCTGATGTTACAAAAGTACCTAAGATAGTTTCTTCATTTAAGATAAATTCTGTAACTGTGTTTGCACCTATTTGAAATTGAAATACATTTTCTACAATAGCAGTTGCGTTTGATGTTCTACCTATAATTGTTCTTCCAACTAGATCAGCTAAGTTACCAACTGATCCAATTGCTCTTAATATTTTTGTAGTGTCAAATTTACCATCGGATACTCTTAAAATATTTTCTCTAGGATAAAGTGTTTGTGAATCCTCATTAAATAAAAATCTAAAAAATACTTCGTGTCCTCTTTGAGTACCTTTTGCTCTATAAACTGATCTTATATTTTTTATAAGTTTTCTTTTATCTACATTAATGTCTAAAATTTCTGGTAATGTATTTAAAAACTCATTTCTAAATTTTGTTAAGAAGTTTGATATTGCTTTATCAGGATCACGGAAGTTTAATAAGTCTTGTATGTTGTTTACAGGATTAGGTCTATAATTAGATATAGTTGCTTTCGCTGTAGAAGTTGAACCTATGATAATTTCATCTTGTACAAACTTATCTTGTGCAGATATGAATAATCTATTATTAATTAAGTCTTCTGCTAATACTATCGCAGTTGCGTTTGATGTTTGACCTGTTACAGTTTCACCTCTAGTAAATTTACCAAAATTAGAATCCTCTAATAGTATTTTATCACCAGCATCTAATTGGGTTCTGTCTGTATCTAATTTAGAACCATCTAATACTATATTGTTTGCTTGTGCTGTTTCTGTTTCTACTGTGATACCATCTGTTGCTTGTACATTCTCAATAGTAATCTCTGCAGACTCCATGAACCTGTAATACGTCTCAACAAACTCTAAAAATTTAGGGTGATCGGCAAGTACAAACTCAGGTACTTGTTGTTTTATGAGATTGGATATCTTCTTTGTGAACTTGGCCATTAGTAACTACTTGTTGTTGTATAACCTACTCCTGCATCAGCAGATCCTCCAACAAAAGTGTCAGCAGTGACTGTGATAGATGAATTGGCTGTATCTATTTCTAATATTTGATCTCTTACAGGAACAACATCATTTGAAGATGGTACTACTGTTAATTCTATTTTAGTTGCAGCTGCACCTCTGATATTTTCTACACTTAATACACTTAAAGAGTTTAATATAATAGCGCCAGTGTTGTAATTAATTGTACCTTGAGTATTATTATCATATACTCTTGTTGAACCAGAGAAACTGTAACGTCTAACATTACTTTGTCCATCATCATCTAAATAAAATACTGTTGTGTCATCACCAGATACTTTGAAACCTGAACTTTCTAATATACCACCAGCTGCCATGTTATGACCAGAGTGTGGATTGTATAATGCGTTTCTAAAAAATACAGTATATTTTGTAGAGGCTGCTAATGCTGGTTGAAAGTCTTTTCTAATTTTTAAATTTGTTATGTTTGATAATATAGAACTATCTGTGCTATCAATTAACCCTGTAACTTTTGAAAATCTAAATACACCTTCAAATTTTGTTAAGGTGTTATTATTGTAATTTGTAAGAGTTGTTAATACTGCTGATTTTAATGTATCAGAAGTTTTAGTCGTTGTCTTGTTATCATACTTAACATTTGTTGTTAATAACAGTTTAGTTATTTCAGGATCAACGATTACAGGTCTTACAGAAGCAACATTGTATCTTTTTAATTGTGTTACTATACTTTGTTTAGTTATGTTTGTTAAAGTAGAACCTGACGCTGCTTTAATGGCAATATTAACTGTACCATATACAGGTGTCTCATCATCTTCACCACCCCAAGCAGAAACTGATTGAGCATTTGGATATATTGATTGTACAATAGTTTCATAATCGGTTGTTGTAACTGCTCTGTCTTGTGCTGAATATTGTAAAGGTGCATTGTATCTAATTGACTCTTTTGTTTGAGCATCTGAACCACCTTGAGCAATTGAAGCCGTTGTAAGTGTAACATCTGAGAATCCATCAATATTACCTGATAGAGAAAATGTACTTGCGCCATTAGCTTCAGCTCTATTTGAAACAATGTACTCTAATCTAACAATGTTACCATCATCTAATTTATTTCCTAATACATCATCACCAAAATATATTTCAAACTTACCATCTTCCATTTCTTGTAAGAAATAAACTTTTGATGTTTGGTTTAAACTTGTTATACCTGTTGCTACTGTGTATGTAGCAGTTGTAGTATCACTAGATGAATTTTGTATTGAAACTTTTAAAGTAGATGTATCTGCATTGATACTTGGGATAACAAATCTTTGATCAGGATCTGTACTATCGACAATATATTTAAAATTAACTAATGTGCCTTCGTGTAAAGTTATATTTGAAAATCTGTAAACACCATTTTCTGGAGTAGTTGTATGTACTGCGTTAGTAACAAACTGATAAGTGTTACCATCAACAGAAGTTGTAAAGGCTGTGCCTTTTCCCATTTCTATTGTTGTTGTAGTTGATACAATGTTATTAAATAAAATATCTACTGTTGCTGTTGCCGACTTAGGTGACGTAGGAGTATAACCTAACATCTTTGCTAATGACACAATGTTTTTTCTTATGTCAGCACTGTCTAGGTACATTTCATTTGCTAACATATTAGCATTGAAACCTAGGTAGTGTGTATTGTAAGCAAGTAAGTCTAGTAAGACAGCAAAACCAGAACCTTCAAAGTCATAATCTTGGAATTCTGATTGATTTTGTAAAAATGATTTTAAGTTTGCTTTTATATCGTCAAAATCAAAATCTGAAACTTGTAATTTATTGCTTGCCATCTTATCTTAATCTCTCTAAAAATGTTTCTACTGTAATTGGGTTTTGTATTCCTATAACATAAAATTTAATTTCAAGTCTATAAGCATTTCTATCAATATCAGGATCAGCTATAATTTGAGTTATATTTGCTCTTGGCTCAAAGTTGTTTAACACTTCTTCTACTTTTCTTTGTAAGTTTAAAGCAGTCAATGGTGTCATTGGCTCAAATAATAATGCTCTTACGTTACCACCAATCTCTGGGTGAAACGGTCTTTCAAAGTGATTAGTGTTAATCAAGTTTCTAACACTTCTTTTTACTGATTCTACATCAGTCAATTTGTTTACATCATTAGTAACAATGTTTCTACCAAAATCTAAATCTAAATCTTTGTATATTCTAGTAGCACGTTTACTATTGTTGATTGCATCTAAATTGGCCATACCAATATTTATACACGATTAACCAGAGAATACGTTAGAACTTCCAGTTGAGGCAGCATTAGGTACCCAACTACCATGACCACCGGTTGCGTCACCTATTCTATGAATAGGGATACTATTTACAAATACTGTTGAACTACCTGCCACAGCAGGGTCACCACAACTAGTAGCGTCACCTACTCTTATAGAGGCAGCGCTGTTTATAGTAACATTTGGCGAACCACCTGTATATGATGTTTGATGAAAAGGATTTGGTGTCGGACTTGCGTGTCCTACGTGTACATCTAATCCTGATCTAACACATGCTGGCATTATTTACCTTGTGAGTTGTATGCTTTCCAACTACGTTTCTTTGACTTGTTCATTGAACTAAATTTAACACCTTTACGATTACCTTGAGAAGTCTTTTTTGGCATTCTTTCATGCGCCACATAAGATTTCGCTAATTTTGCCATTATCTACCTGCTGCTTTGGCCGCTTTGAGTGCTGCTCTTTTCTTTTCTATTATTAATGACTGTCTAATTTTTCTACCCATTGGTATTCGAACAGAATCACTAATTTGTTTGCCTCTTTTACTAATATATTCAACGCCAATTACACTTTCTTTAAAATCACCTTGTACTGACATTACTGCTTTCTTCAAACTCATCGCTTCTTTCTCTTTTTCATCACCATTTTCATTCCAAAACTTAAATATTCTCATTTTACTCATTATTTTTTTCCTTTTCATTATTATTTTCGTGTCTGCAGTTTCTACAACACAAAGTTTCTCCGGCTTCATCATATTTTTGCCAACAATACTCATTACAGTGGCAGTTGTGTCCGCAATTTTGACAATAAATCATATATTCTATTTATATTAGTATTTACATCGCATATATGCGTGTTGTAGATTCGTTTCTGTTAAATTTTCTTTATTTTTCAACGCCGAATCACTAATTTTCTCTAAATCTGGCCTAATTTTACACGATATTTTGGTACAAGAACAAACGGCGAACAAAAAAAGTAAAAAAGTCAAGTAAATC
>TARA_R100000541_G_scaffold1884_3_pt1 | contig 14403 bp, 7 predicted proteins | sample TARA_R100000541 | Tara Oceans TARA_R100000541 (sample SAMEA2621416) | marine metagenome | biome: marine biome (ENVO:00000447); feature: surface water layer (ENVO:00002042); material: "saline water (ENVO:00002010), including plankton (ENVO:xxxxxxxx)" | depth 5 m | reverse complement strand
AAGCCGTGAAATCGCTACGACTACTCTCAACGGATCAGTAGCGGCAGGGGCAACTACAATCACACTTACCTCTGCGTCCACCTTTTCAGCAGCAGGTAACGGCAACATTGACGGCGATTCATTCGCTTGGTCTGGTAAATCATCCAACGATCTCACAGGCGTTAGTGGTATTTCAGCCGATCATGCGACAGGAGTAACCGTCGAAGAAGGTGAGATGGCCGAAGCACTACGTCAAATATGTGCTGACTACGCCGCAGGGCTTTATCTTCAAGACGATGCGGCTTTGTCGGATCAAGAATCACTGCGTTCCCCAATGCTAATCGAACGTGCGAATGAGCTACTGTTCCGTTATGCTAAATTGGGGAGTGTTGATTGATGGCGTATAAGGCATCCAAGTCCTATGGCGCAGGTGGTGAACGCCGTGGTCTTATCAATTTTCGAGTTCATGTTGATGACAAAGAGTTCATGAATAAAATGAAATCTCTTGGATCAGAAGGTCAAGACGAGCTTCGCAAGCTCATCAATAAGATGATGCAAGAGGCAAGGCATGAATCTCAAGAGTTCTTGTTAGATCAAAAGATACACAATAGAGGCCAGCAAGGACAAACAGCCAGGGCCGTTCAAAATGTCATGACTCCTAACGGAGATAAGAACGTGTACGTTCAAATCGCTGAAAGTCTAAAAGTGTCCGACGACGCTTTATTCGTGCGTTTATTCTCCGCACCTTATCCTTCTGGCTACCTCTCCCAAGCAACAGGTAGCAGAGGTGGCGCAAAGGTCGCTTTGATCCACGCTGGCGGTGCAGGTGCTTTCAACTACGCCAAGAACCTACCAGGCATTATACAGAACTCCGTTTATTGGTATCTCAAGACAGGTAAGAAGAGAGGCTACACCAGAAAACCAAAGCGAGGTTCAGCAACAAAAGGTGACGTTTCGTTTTGGCCTAAGTCTGGCGATATGCGAGATAAGCAACACCCTGGTTTCAAGAAGGTGGATTTCATAGAACCTGCCCAACAATACATGGAAAAGAACTTCGAGAAAGAAGCTGAACAATTGATTCAGCGATTGGTAGGGTGAGAATATGACAGTATCGAAAACAACGGACTTTTGGACTTCAAGGATGGATGGTAACAACCCCACAGTCCCAACAGGAACGCATAACCAAGCCTTTGCAGGAACAGCAGGTGCGGCTGATGGTCTTAATTGGAAAATCAACGCAAGTAGTAGCCTCGGATATTATAGCTTAGGTGGCGACCCACTATCCACTGACTGCACAGTATGGCTTGGGTTATCTTACACTGATAGCACAAACATACCGACAGACGGAACAATTCTCGCTTCCATTGAAAACGGATCATTCAAAGTCGAGCTTCAAGCTGATGGAACAGCGGGTGGTTTGAAGGTAGTTGGTGCAACAACAGTCGCATTCTCTGGACTTGATTTAATCATGGCTGATCTTGACGCTATACCCACGGTCATGCGTTTGACTTTGAGCAAGACAACAGGAGAGGTTAATGCGTATCTCTTTGACATTATTGAGAATGATGTTGGAGATGTGTTAAGCAAAACCTTGACAGGAACGACTGTCGGATTAGGTACGCCAGGAATTAACTTTGGAAATAACTCTGGAGAGGTGACTTGGTACTCTGTATATATCACCACAATGGGAGCATTCACCCCAGACGAGATGGTGACAAGCAACTACTCCAATGTGACTTTGGTTCAAACCGCATTCGGTATCATTGACGTTCTCAAGACCGCCAGCTCCTACAACCTCAAGAATGTGGTGCAACCAGATGCTATTCGCTACGGTTATGACATATCCTCAAACATGGCTGTCAAATACACGCCAGCAGTTCACGTTCTCATCCGTCGAATCGACAGCCCCGATATGTACGCTCTCGCTGGATCAGCGGCAGAATACTTCTTCCAAGTCGAAGTCTATGTCGTGACAAAGGGAACAGACTACAAGAACTGCTATCGTCAAGGTATGGCTATCGTAGGAGAGTGTTTAGATGAGCTGTATTCTAAGACTGGACTCAAGGGCAGCACTGATTCTCTGATCGGTCATGACGCTCGTTTAGACGCTCGGCTTGATCCAGATGACCAAGTATGTTGTCATGTTTTGAACCTCCGATACATGAGAAGAGTCGATTTATCACGCAGGGCTTCAACCTCATAATTGATATAACGCACGACTCATAGAACAACTACCGAGAGGTTTCCTTATGACCGCACTTAGCAACCGATATGTCACGTTACAAAAAGAAGGCCCAAGCGACTATGGATCAGAACCCGTAGCAGCAACAGCTAAGTTGTTTCTTGGAGAAGTGGATGATGAGTCCTTTTCCCAGAACTTCGATCTTCTCACACGCACCGATATTTCACGATACGGCGCATCCAAGTCTGTTCAAGGCTTGACTTACTCCGAGGGTGATGTGAACCTACCTCTTCAACTTGACGACTTCAACTCTTTCTGCCTGTTCGCAGCATTCGGTGTTGATACTTTCGATGCTTCAGCAACCCCAGACACCCACACCTTGACTGAAACTCTTGATGATGCTAACTTTCCTTCATTCTGTATTCGAGTAGGTATGGAAGACAAAGAACACACCTACTGCGGTATGGTCTTGAACAGCCTATCCCTTTCAGCAAATATCAATGAATACGTTATGATGACCTATTCCTTCGTTGGATGCGGAGAATCAGCAGTCGGGACACTTGTAGTTCCTGGTGCTGGGACTTCAACAAGCCCACCAGCATTCTCAACCGTTGATGCTTTGCACTTCGCTAAGGCTTATGTCCGATTCGAGAACGTGGCTTCTTCAACCAACTTCTCAACGCTGGTTAAGTCGATCTCTCTTGAAATTAACATGAATCGAGATCAAGACAACGCAAGCTCTCTGGGCAAGGCAACTTACGCAGTCGCACCTCCACCTCAACTCCGTGAAATCACAGGATCAATCGAGCTCAATACAAACGGTGAAGCATCGGTTGGTAACTCACCAACCTACGATGAACTACGAGGATTCCTTCTTCACAACGGAACAAACGCACTACCAGCACTTATGATTCGTCTTGAAGATGGTGCAGCAACACCGAACTACTTTGAGATTAAGTTCCCAAAGGTCGTTTATGAAGCTCCAGAGATGAGCCTTTCTGGTCGTGACACCTCAACCCTTTCAATGAACTTCGTGGTTCTCTTTGATGAAACCGCAGGGTACATGGCTAAGGCAGTCATTGGTATGGGTGGCATCGCCTCTGGCGCAGCCATGACAAACGCTGCTTGAGGTGATTAAAAATGGCATCACCAATCCAAAACCCTGCAAAGGTAAGAGTAGTTACTCTTGAAGGAATGAATATCACTATCGGGGGGTTGGTTCAAACGCAGCTCCAAAACCTTGATGCTAACACCGCCGTTTATTCAATTGAATACATTAGAGCAAACAATAGTCAAGGTGTTACGTGTATTATAACATTTGAACTACCTTGAAGTTAAGTTACCAGTTAAGTTAAGAGAAGTGAAGTAAAATGCCCGTATTGAAAAAAGAAATAGAGCTAAACGACGGAACGAAGGTTTGGGTTCGCCAAGCCTCCGGTCTTGATAAATTAAAAATTGAAGCTAAACAGGGTCGAGCCATGCGTAAGTGTCGATCATTCGGCCCAGACCCTTCAACATGGACTGACGAACAGATGGAAGAGTTCTTGGACTTGTGCGATAAAGAAGGCGCAGGTTTTACAGATCAAGTCGAAGCATGGCTTCCAACCTGTCTTCTCGACAAAGAAATCGACCCCGATTCACTTACTTCCGAAGAGCTTGTCGCTATTTTGAACGTGATTCGAGGTGACGATAATGAAGGCGCAGTCCCTTTGGTCTAATTTACAGGGCATCCCCGATCCTCTGTTCGACTTTCAAGGGGTTGCTTCCGAGCGACTTGTTCGAGAAGTACAATCAGCCTGGCGGTCAATGGAAGTTAGAGTTGGACTTGCTCGTAGCAAACGAGATAGCCGAACAACTCAACGAATCAGTTCAAAAGGATTCCAAAGGTCGTAAGAAAAAGAATGCCAACAAAGCAATTGCTCGAAGGGATCAGAAGAGAAAATTGCATACACCAGCCGAAACCGCTAAACAACTCAACGCTTTAATTGATAACAAGGGGGTGAAGAAAGATGGTTAGACAGGGTGGCAGCCGAGTTTTCTTCGACGTTGTAGGGCAGATGCAAGCGTCAAGGCTTATTTCCGATGCTTCGGAGATGGCTACTGTTGTTCAAGCAATCGTGCTTGACGCATTCGACGGTATCAAAGGTTCTCTTGACGGTATATTCTCAAGCGTCGGAACTGCAATTGAAGCAGTTCGTGAACCAGCTTTGGCTCTTGGTGAGTCCCAAATCTATTTTCGTAAGTTCTTTGACTTTGACGGCGTGGCTCAATATGAATCAGCAATCATTGATCTTGGTGTAGCATTCGGGTTCACAGGAACAGAGGCACTTGAAGCAGGTGCAAGAATGGCTCAATTGGGCGGTCTATTCGGTTCTGGAGAGTCTATTGTAGCAGGAACAGAAGTCGGTATGGCCTTCGGTATGATCGGTGGTATGGAAACAGAAGACGCTCAACAGCGTCTAATCTCCCTCGCTCAACAAACAGGCTTCATGTACGAAGGCGTAGGTAAGAAAGCCTTCTTTGCTATGGGAGCTGAAGAACAGCGACAAGTCGTACTTCGCAACTCTCTTTATGTTCTGGATCAACTAAACACAGTCGAAAACAACTCCGTCGCTACGATGGAGCAACTTAGCACAGTGATGAATCAATTCTCTGCATCAGCTTCTATTGCCAACATGAGTATCGCTGAACAGGCTGCATTATCAGCCACCCTGGTTGAATCCGGTGAGTCTGCGTCTAAGGCTGGCCGTGGTCTAAGGCAGATGCTACTACGAGTCGCCAGCGACACAGGAGGGGCTGCTACTGCACTTCACGAATACGGAGTAGCAACTCAAGACGTGAACGGCGACTTGGTAGGCTTGACTCGGATCATGCAGCAACTCAAGGACAATGGGTTCGATGAGTTGGATTCAGCCCAACAAATGCAACTTGCTACGTCTGTTGCTGGTGCTAATCACGCTACTCGATTCATCAAGCTCATGGTGAACATGGATCGTGTGACCACGCTTACGGCTGATGCTATCAGTCGAGAGTCCACAGCCCTTAGTGAAATGAACACCATAATGCAAACGGCAACATTCCAGGCAAACCAAATGGCTGCTGCCCAAGAAACATTATCCGCTGCTATCGGCCAAGAACTTCTTCCAGCCATGACAAGGGCCGAAGGTGTTTCATTCTCTATGAAGCAGTCGTTCCTTGAGATGATGCAAACAAATCCAGACAACACAGGGTTGAATGCCTCCCTCGACAATACCGTTTCATTCCTCACAACAGGTGCTTCAAATGGTATGATTATGGCTAATGCCATGTATGAGTTAGGTGGCGGTGCATTTGAGGCGTTCATGAACGTGCAATCTCTAATCATTTCAGTTCGAGTCTATCGAGTGATTATGAAGCAGAATCTTGAGATTCAAAGAATGATGACTCAAGGTTTGCTTGGTCAAAAAGTGGCTATGCAGCAAATGTCGAACTTAGAGAACATAAAAATATCTCAATCGGGAATACTAAAACAAAGTGAGTATTTCAAAAATCAATTGTTAAAAGACGGTCTTATGATCCAGAAGGAGTCGATTAGCTTTGGAAATATCAAGAATAGGCAATTAGCAGTCGAAAAACAGATAGCAACAGAAATCCTCGGATCAAAGAAAGCAAGCAACCATGCCGAACAAGAACTTGCTCGCTTGAAAGGTATGACGGCAGCTATGACGCTTTCCCAAGCTGAAACAGTGTTAGCGGCCAACAACACAGAGATACTTGCACTTCAAGCCAAAGCAGGTAAAATACAGTCAATTATTGCTCTCAAAGGCGAAGAACACATGATCGACGGTGTGACTGCCATAGAAACACAGAACTCTTTGACATTAGAAATTAACGCTCTCAACAATAAGAGAACTGTGATTCAGCAAGTAGTAGCGGGCCACACTCAATTAGCAAATGTCGAAGGTCGTGAAATGGGAGTCATGACCCAAAACACCAATGCTCGAATACAGGCGATAGCAAAGAAAAGAGAAGAGTTCCTTCAAACTCTCATGCTTCTTCGTGCTTCTGGTCATTTGACAAAGGCTGAACACGCGCAAATCTTGGCAACAATGAATGCTACAAAGGCTAACGTTCAATACGCAAGCTCGGCACAGCGAATGCTTGGCGTTATGCTACGAATCCCACCCCAGGCTATGAGCGCAACTGCGGCTATGAACAGACTTGGTGGGGCTGCTGGTTTAGCAAGTATGTCACTTATGTTCATGGGTGACAGTGAGGATGCTATGCAAGCCTCTATGATCCTCATGGTTGCTTCAATGATTCCTGCTATCTTCTCGATGAGTGCTATGGGTGCGGCTACTGACAAAGCTACATTTTCAATGGTAGCATTCCAAGCAGTATCAACGGGCGGTCTTGCCCTTATTGCTATCGGAGCTTCTTTGCTTTTAGCAAGAAAGTTGATGAAAAATCACACAGAAGACTTAGTGGATAGTACGGTGAGCATAGCCGAAGGCTTCGACTTTGCCCAAAACTCAGCAAGCAACTTTGCGTTTGAACTTGACAAGCCAGGAGGCGCAACCGATCTTATGCTCGACTTTGGAAGTACAACCGAAGAATCTATGGATAAAGCCGAGAAGTCCATTCAAGACTTCATGAGCGCACGTGAAGAACTGTTCTTTGGATTCTCTGCAAGTCGAATGAACCAGACTCTATTCGATCAACTTGTCAATCAAGGTGTGGGCGAACTGTACTATCGAACAGAAGTCAATGTGAACAATCAATTCTTTGGTTTGACAACTGATGAAATGGTTAATCAAATCAGTTCTCAAGTTGAAGAACGAATCGTAGCGAGGGCTGGTTGAGATGAAAGACGTTTCAAACAGATTCACAGTCTGGCTTGCTGGTTTCTATGAAGACTTCCAATCAATGCGAGTGATCTCCGAAGGAGAGGACTACGCCAGCACTGACTTCTTCACCAATCGAAGGGACTCTCACGCTGGCAACACTATGGCTTCACAGGCGTTAAACAACCCACGCTTTGCCTTTGACTACCTAACCAGGTCATTTACCTCAAAGAACCCACCTTCTCTTATTGGATCAGCGGCCTCGTCGGAAGCAGCATCTCTTCACAATGAAGGGCCGTCACAATGGCTCACCTACGACTCGAACCGTATTGGTGCGGCATTCTATGAGGGTCGAGCCTCACTCACATATCCAGACACTATCGGTGACGCTGCCTCCCTACGGACTTTCAATATAGCTCGAAGGGCTGACTTCTCACGTTTTGCTTCTGGATGGGGTACACAAAACGAGTATTGGGTTCGTCAAGGAGATACCGATGCGACCTACGAAAGAAGCGGATTCACTGTCAACGCTACGCATGGCTATCCATTCGGCACTGCTTCAACAAGAGGCTATGGCAAGTTCGACATAGCATCACTACAACCTGCTGACACATCGGGAGTGCCACAACAGCGAGGGTCGATAGGATTTGACATCTCTAATTATCGTAAGCATAAGGTCATGCACAGCTCCAGCTTGTGCGGTGTCTATCTTGGTGAAACAGGCCAAGTCGCTGTCACTTCTTCTGGTATAGGCTTGCCCTACGCATACCTTTACCCTATCAAATCCCCATCGGGCAAACCTTTCTTCCGCCACACCATGTCAAGAAGAGTGGCAGATTATTTGTCAAGTCAAGTGAGTCAAAATGGCTCGACCAACAAGTATAACTTCGCAGGACCACTAATTATCAAGAACTTCCCAGACGAAGGCGCACTTGGGGCTGACGATCAATGGTTCGCATTAAGCACTACGACTGAATCAGTAGTGGCAACGGGCTTGTCATTTCCCTCTGGAGCAACAAGTATCACCCTACCACACACCCTTCCCTCTCCCCCATCAACAACCAACATTCTTAATCCATCCAATAACAGGCATTTACCTAACAAATCAAGCGGGACTCCAACTCAAACTTTACAGATCGGAGTTGCGACTTATACCTATTCTGGATTAAGCGTTAGTGGTAGCGGAGATGTGACATTCTCTGGACTAAGCCCAGCCTTACCAAGCACACAAATACAGCCAACGGTTATCTTTTCTAAATGGACTAATCAAGCGGCTGCTGACACTTCTTTAACGATATACAACATCACCACAGCAGGAACACCTGATCCTACAAGTATCGTCTTTCAAAACAGGCAAGATACCAGCGACGGCTTAGGTAGGCCACAACTTAATTTTAGGGATAATGCAGGGAACGTAGTTCAAACATCAGCAAGAACTCAAAATGGATCTGTTACCCAAGACACACCCAGGTTCACTGTTAGTTCCAACACAGCGAAAGGCTACACGTATTATGTTGTGACTTTGACTTTAGAAAACCCAGACGGATTCGTGACAAATCCAGATTATCAATTCTGCCGTGATCCGTTCTTCTCGTCTTTTGGAAATGTGTATGGTCGCCTGGGATTGGGTGACTACCTCACGCGAGAAAATCAAAGTCTTCCAGAGAAAATAACCGTCGTAAATAATGATGGTTCATACATGACTGATGGGGCTTGGCTTGGAGCTGTTGCTACTGTCAATGTTCGTCAAGCAACTTATGGATCATACACTGCTAACAACGGGCGACCTTTAGATGGTATGTTTGGATTCCAGCCTGTGATCGTCGGTGACACCGAGCTCAACGCTCAAACAGACGGCGAGCGATTCACCATTCGACTTGCGAATCAATCATTCAACAACGCTCAATCGGCATCTCCAGGGGAAGTTGATGCTTCGTATATGCTCTCTGTTGGATATTGTCAAACACAAACAGGATTCTCTTTGAACGAAAGAGGCAATATGGCCGGTTCTAAAGCTGCTATCACGCACTTGTTTAGACCCGTCACAGGTCAAGGTCTTGCTGCACCTCGCCAAACATTATTCAAAATGTTCACCGAAGGTACTACGGGCAAGACGAACTACACTTTGGATCAACTGTGGTATGACCTCGATATTGTCATGGACTTCACCTCACAGGGCTACGTGGTGTTTCATGATGGTGCAGCCGTTGGTGGTCTTACGAACTTCAACGCTAAACATGACGGTTCAGCTTGGACTGCGGCTGACTTCTATGGTTGGTCGTTAGGTGTTCAACTTCAAACCGTTGTTGATGAAACAGACACTACGAGTTGGAATAACATCGTCACTATGATTGATCGTGCTGCCTATATCTATGCTCTTGATGGTCGAATTGACACAGGAGGGGCTATTCCAACCTCGCCAAGTGAAGATTTCATCGTGGATAAGTTCAAGATCGTCAAGCAGGTCGATGGTATCAGTCAAATGGAATTGAATGTCATTGACGATACAGATTTATTGAATCTCCCTCAACTGTATTCTGGTCGGCCAAATTGGAAAGTTCTCCTGTTCCGAGATAACGACTATCGACCTATTCATTCTGCTATCGTAGCAAATGTCAATTGGAAGCAGAACGCCCAAAAGAAAACAAAGGAACTTGCTTTGAAAAGCAAAGACTCGATGGGTGAACTTGACTTCCAATTCCCCTACTTTGACGTAGGACAAAAAGATGGTGCGCCAAGTCTGGTTGCTGCATACCGTCGATACGAAGTTACGAACTATGCAAACATATTCCACTTTGGAGCTACTTCACTACTCAATCTCAACATGGTTCTTGGACTCGATGAAGACAGCAAAGGATCAACAGGAGAATACTTGCCTCGTTATGACCAACGAATGCGATTGTTTTCTGGTCATCCTATCCAAATGTACTCGAATGAAGAAGTCAACGGTCCGAACTATGTCGAAGATGCTTGGGAAGTAAGTCGTCGCATAGATCACTTCATGCCAGACGCTAATGATGCTACAAAGACCAGAGCTGTATTTACATCGGACGCTATCAAGTGGTCGGAAGACCAAATACCAGCAGGTGTCAAAATAGCAATCAAAGGCAATTGGCGAAACGCTGGATCAAGTGTAGGAGGAAATAGTAGCATTAAGTCGTTGCCGGAGTTCGCTGAAAAAGGCTTCTTGACTTCACATTCTGGCTCAACAAACCCACAAACAACTCCCCAAAACGTATATCGTGGCGAATGGACTTCGGAACAAGCTCAAAGCGTTGTCACTTTCAATGCTATTGCTGCTGCAACGTCATTAGTCGTTGCTGACACCTCATTATTCCCTGCTTCTGGAACTGTAAAGGTCGGAGGTACGGGAGCATCGGCGTTTGGGGCTACACAAGTGACCTACACATCGAAGAACTCGACAACACTGTTCCTTTCTGGGGCAATAGGTCAAGACTTTGCCACAGGGACAGTAGTGAGGGAAACAACGAGTACAAATTATGTCATTATAGACCAAGCCTGGCAACGATCAATGGTCATCACCGACCTTCGAAATGACGGAACAGGCAAGTTACAAATGACAATAGCCACCGATCCTACTTCTTACGCTGGAATTAGCTACGAATTAGGAGGTGGAACAGGTTATGCGAATCCCGATTCTGCCCTGGCTAAGAATGATTTGATGACTCCTACGTTAGTACCAAGCGATCAGCAGTTCCGTATTTACATGAAACCTAACTCCGCTGGAACAGGTCATAACTCCAATGTGGCTGACCTACCAAGCCAAGTGTTTGAAACGGTTTCGGTATCGGCAAATGGAAGCAGTCAAGCAACCTTTGTCACCACTACAAATGTTGCCTCACTGTCGGCAGGTCTTCAAGGAGCTTTACCTCTCACATTAGCGGCATCTTCTGGTGGTCTTGCTGACGGCTTAGAAGCTGACTTAGCCTACATGACATTCCCTAAACAAAGACAAAAAGCGTTCTCTCTTCGCAACGTAGGTTCTTCTTATGCTCATCGAGATACTCACGCACGTTGGATTCGTGACATTCCTCAATCCCTATGGTTCCAAAAGACATTCGGCATTATGTCCGAATACCCATACGGAGCTACGGGTTGGTCGGGTTCTGCCTACACCAACGCAGCGACTCAAGACCTCGCAAGCAATTTTAATTCTGGAGTCGATACGACAATTGCCCTTGCTGATACCTCAAAGTTCCCCTTCGCTGGTGTTTGTGAGATATGGTCTAACGATCCTTCTCCAAGAGCATTAAACAGTAGCAACGCAGTTATGCTTACCTCGTTTGCATATTCGGGCAAGACCTCGACTACGCTAACCAACGTTATGTTTGCCGACGCTAACAAAGGCGTTATCCCTATCAGTGGTGGGGCTGGATCAACAAGAGTTATCGCTCGAAACATTAGTGGTGACTACAAGCACTGTTTCATTCTCTGGGCCGATATGCGAAACGATGGATCAGCAGACGCAGATGGTGGGCGAAGAAAAGAAGACTTCGGGTTGATTCACCCTGTTCAACAGAACTACAAAATCAGCGTAGTGTGGGCTGAAACTGGAAAAGCATTTGTCGATCTCAAGCTCGGCCAAGACTGTGATATTTGGTCTTTAGATGCTAAGAATGACCCTGCGGCTACTGCTATTGCTGGTGGTTCAAAGAAAGCCTGGTCGGACGATCCTTCAGCAATCATGCTTGATTATGCTTCTCCGCCAACTCTTGTAGGTGGAAGAAGTGACGATACAGAATTATTGGACTACTACAAAGATTGGCAAGACACCGCAGGTGCGTTTATTGTAGTCGATTTGTCGAAGTTCTTCAACGTCAACACAGAAGCTAACAATGGTCGTCTGGCTCAATCGTCTGGAGGCAACAAGCCTCTCGGAGAATATCTTGTTGAGGGTGCAGGTACACCTACGCTTATTGATTCGTATTGGTATCACGCAGCAGCAACATTCCAAAACGCCGAGGAACCTATTCTCCAACACCAAAACTCTTACCGATGGGTCGATGCTGAAACAATCATAACGGCGGATCAAGTGTCATCGACCACAGGAACTTTGTCGAATCTTGAAAGTACAGCAGACTTCCCCGCCAGGTTAGGTCTTACTTCTTTCGCAGGACAAAGCACCGCAGGTTTGATTGAATCAAAAACATTTGACGCAAACGGCAACGAGTCCGATATTCAATATGTGTTCACCTATACAGGGAAGAACGGCACGACTGAACTTACAGGCTTCAAATATCGTGAAGTGCGACAAACAGAAACCGTTGATGTAGCGGCTGGTTTGCTTTGGTCTGGCGATGCTTTCACTGTCGTTGGTGTTCCAGCCATGCAAGCAGAAGGAACAGTGATTCGTGCTTCGCTTGGATCAGCATTCCCTATGGGCTTCATGCTCAAGGTTGAGGGCAAAGTCAAATCTCCAAGCGGAGGTAACTACTTTGAGAATGACAAGATTCGTATTTATCAAAAATCAGCTCTTTACAGCGATTGGTTTAAGCAAATCACTCTCCCTGCTCTATCGGACATTAACAACGTGCCTATGCTTGAAGACTTCAACGTGAGTGGCAACACTGCTGGTGCAGGTACGGTTGAGTCATTCGGTAGCGTTACAGAGGGGCAGAACAAGTCCATATTCCAAGTTATGAGAACTCTCGGACAAAGCGCAGGTGTCGGTGACGGAGGATCACTTATCACCCTTAACTTCCAAATGGGGCGAGATAACCGCATGGAGTTCCGACCAACATACAATTGTGGACTTTCACTAACAAGGGATAATCTCAAGGTGTCGAATCTCAAGACGAGTAAGGCTGCTTCTTTCAGTCACATTCGAGTCCTTTTCAACGGTGGAGAATCTTCGGTTACATTCCCTACTCTTGAATACAAAACGAATGTTCGGTTCAAGTACGTTAATGCTACTGATGTGTCTTCATTTGAGCAAGCTCTTGTTATCGCTAAACAAGAATACCAAAAGAAAAAGGAACCTTCATTCAGTGTTGAGGCAGAAGTTATTCGAGATGCAAACGAAACACAGCGCGTAGGACCAATGCTGTCTAACGCTCGCTACGGATATATCGCTGATCCAGCCGTTCAATTAACGGGTCGAAACGGTGGATATTGGACTGCTGGCCGAGGTGGTATGCACTTTGGAGGACAAAACAACCCACTTCACGGCGGCATAGGTGGCTACGGACAATTGAACTTACTAACCTACCAATTTAACACAGCACTTGGTATTGGTATTGGTGGCTATGCTGGAGCTGATGACTACACTACGACATACGGCAACGGTTTGGCCCACTACCCAACAAACGACCTTTACAATCAATTCCCCTGGACTCAAATGTACTATTGGTACGGATCAAAGTCGGTGTCGTATGCAGTTCAAATCGTACACATTCCAAAGTCGATGCCAACAGTTAGTGAAACGACGGGTGAAGAACTTCGTATTTTCATATCGGATGCAGTAGCCTCAATCCCTGCCGGTGATCGTGTTGACAACTTGACAGCCACTAAGAAGTTCAGCATCCACTTTGCAGACTACGACTTCGATGAGGTGCAGTCTGGAGGTCATGTGCCTAAGCTCCAAGCAACACAGCATGGTATTGAAACAATCACTACACTCGGTTCTGGCTACTTTGAAGTGCCTATCCCTGCGTCGTATTGGGCAGCAGGTAACGCTGCTGGATTCAAGATGGTCGTTTCAGTCAATGGAGAGTACCTTAACGCAGTGGCTCGACAAAAGACTGCTGATAAGTTCGGAGGCAACGCTGCAACAGGTCAAACAGGCGTTGTTGCTGCTGGCGGTCAAACCTTACCGACCTTTACCAATGTCAATGAGTTCTCCATATTCCCTCTTGGGATTAGAGAATACCCCGAACTTGGATCATCAGCCGTTGAACGTGCGCCATACTACGCACCACGAATCCACGTCACCGACGATATGAACTTCATACCAGGCACATACGCCCAATACACTGATTCGTTCATTGACATTGATGAGATAATGTACGTCACAAAGGTTGAGTACGAATACTCTTCAAAGGGTCTTAGCAAAACAAAGCTCCATCTTGAGCGTGAGTCTGGTCGAATGCCAGAAGGAATTGAGTCTTACCTTGCCAGCAATCCGTTCAATGATACGGGCGCAAGCGGTGGAGGTACAGGTGGTGGTGGTGCTGGTGGTAACGGAGGCAACACAGGAGGGCGTGAAGGCACACCCACAGGGCCGGTTGGCCCATACATACCTCCTACTACCGATAACTTCCCATTCGCTTATGCAGGGGGGCAGGAGGGTACTTCGCCCGCAGAAACAACACCTCCTTTGTTGGGTGGAATCGCTGCCGATCTTGGGACTGTGGCTACTCCTTCTCTTGGGGGAAGAAACTACCTTCGTTTGAACACCGA
>TARA_R100000541_G_scaffold37992_2_pt1 | contig 14495 bp, 15 predicted proteins | sample TARA_R100000541 | Tara Oceans TARA_R100000541 (sample SAMEA2621416) | marine metagenome | biome: marine biome (ENVO:00000447); feature: surface water layer (ENVO:00002042); material: "saline water (ENVO:00002010), including plankton (ENVO:xxxxxxxx)" | depth 5 m | reverse complement strand
AGATAAAACTCCAAGGTCGCCAGTCTTACCCGCTGCAATATTCTTTTTTACAGTTAGTATTGACTTCTTAAAATCTGTTGCATGAGTAGCCATCTGGTCTATAGCACTTTCCGTAGCAGCCTTCTTGCCAACTAAATCCTTGCTTGTCTTAGCTAGACCATAAAGACCTGCACCACTTCTTGCTCCAATTAAAGCAGCGATAGGCAAACCTATAGCGCCAGCAGCCTCCGCCAAAGGAGAGCCTTCAGAAAGATTGCTCATCCCAGCAGCCCCAACGCCAGATAATACACCAACTCCACCAGCCATTAAGTTGCCAGCTCTACCAGTTTGCTGTTGAGCTATAGATCCGCCTACCGATTGAGAGCCTACAGGTAATGGCTGACGCACTAAGTTTGTCGGCGCTAAAGCTTGCTGTCCACCTTTTACGAATGGAGTGCTTCTAATTGCTGGAGCTGCTACTTGAGCGTATTTGCTAATTAAAGCTTGCGGGCCTATAGCGCCAGCAGCGAACTCAAGGCCAACTCCTAGTGGTCGTAAGCTTTCTTTTAATTCATCACTTCCAGGTTGTCTGCTAGGATCAAAAATCCTACCTGTATCTAAACCTAAAAAGTTTTGAGAGAATGGCTGTACATAACGAAAATCACTTGGATCTGCTCCCGTAGCCATGTTAAGCAAGCCTCCAGGTAAATCGAGAAGATTGCCAATAAGACCTTTATTTATATAAGAGCCAATGATTCCAGCGGTATCTGAAACCTCGCCAAGAGTAAACCCATCCAAGTCATCAGATAGTTTTGTTGTAAAATCATCTTCTATGTTTTGAATCTGAGATGCTTGAAATGCCGCAAGAGCTTCTGGATCACTAGCTTCAAGTGGAGCCTCAGCTTGTTTCTGTTCTTGCTGGCTAGCTATAAACGCTTCTAGACTGGCAGGATCACTTTGATCTAAAGCGGGAGCGCCTGTACCCATTGGCACGCCAAGATTTCTAACATCTTCTTCTTCCTGTTGTGACACACTATTTATTCCAAGTGAGTTCATAACTTGTTGCTCTGGAGTTGCCATTATTGATTCCTAGTAAGCTGATATTTCTGAATATCTAATAAAATCTGCTGGTGTTAAGCCATATCCTTTTGATATTTTATCAATAAAGTTTTGACTTACAACCTTACCCTTATAAGAATAAACGCCATCTGCTCCAGATAGATTTCTTGATACTCCAGTTGACGGGTACATGTCTAAAAGTCTATTTGTCCTTTCGTTCTTTTCTGCCATTGATTGATCAGCAGCATAACCCTGACCCTCTAGCGCACCATTTAAAGATGATTCAGCAAAGATTAATTGATTTTGAGCAGCAACTTGCGGGCCGTATACCCCACCTTCCTCACCTCCAGTGTCACCAACTTTATAGTTTATGTTGCTATCAAAGATTAATTGAGCAAGATCTGGAAGAGATTTGCCTTCCCACTCTTTTATTTGAGCGTTTCGATTACCCGCCTCTAACAAACCTTTTGTTTTTTCTAGCTTTGCAGCATCAATATCTGTTACTGGCGCTAAAGTTCTGGCAAAAGGTAACATAGCACTTACACGAAACCTGTTTTTAGCCTCTATGAATTGAGAGATTTCTGGATTTCCTAGCGCTCTAAGGCTTTCATAAGCCCCTGCTATTGTGGGGAAGTTCTGTATTCGACCAAATATTTCATCCTGAATAGGATCATAAACCAAATTCATACCTTGTTTAGCTATCTGACTTGCTCCAGTAATAGACCCAGTAAGATCTATTGTCTGCTTGGTAAGCTGAGTAGGCTTTGATGACCCCATTGTAGAAGGCTTTTCCCATAAACCTGTGGTTGGATTTAAAGTAGCTTTTGGCGCATTAGCCGCATTAATTTCGTTAATCTCATTATTCACTTGCGCTATAGCAATTGGATCGGGCTGATCGGCTGCTTCTAGATTTGCCAATTCTACTTGCAAATCTCGTCGTCTTATTTGACGCTTCTCCATTGCACCTGGAGCTGGTGGAGTTGGGTTTTCAAATTTAAGAACATCAAGATCGTATTGTTGTTGCTTAAACGCATTATCTCTAGCTTGCTGCAATCTATCGGCTGTAACTTCAATCTGCGCAGCTTCAGCAGCTCTGGTTTGCTGACCAAACTGGAGGTCTTGAGAGGCCGCCTGTGCGCCGAAGTTGGCTTGTTGCAACGCTAGTTGTTGTGCCTTAGTTTCTTGCTCTATGCCCGCCTGACGACCCGCCTGCAAAGCCTGAGCGCCAGAGCCTAACGCAATACCTAAACGAGATGACAAGTTCTGTGTTGAGCCTGAGCTAGATAGCAAAGATAAGCCGAAATCTCGCATTGCTGCTCTTTGATTATTATTGGGATTTCTAAAGGCTTGACCAAGAGTTTGACCCTCTGTTGCAAATCTTGCACCTGGAGTCTGGTTTTGAGCTTCAGAAACATTAGTCATTGCCGCTAACTGAGCAGCCCTTGCATCTCTAATAGCTTGCTGTTCTGCTTGAAGACCTTGCATAACTGGAGCTTGACCTCCTTCTGCGGCAAGTCTTTCTGCTCTTACATCCCGAACAGGTGCGCTTGGAGCTAACGCTTGCGCTCCAGCTTGACTAAACGCTTGATTAAGAAGATTGTTGTATTCTTCTTCTTCAATTAAACTGCCAAAATTATTAATCGCCATTTATACTATTCCTGCTGCTCGCATTTGTTCAAACATTAATCGTTTTTCTTCTTCAGATTGTAGCTCACCTTTAGCTTCATCAAACAAGCCTTTAGGTGCAAACATTGGTTGCCCACCTGATGACGCTGCAAGAGATTCCTCTACTGTTGGCGCTCCGCCAAACTGACCTTGCTGGACGGGTGCAGAAGCATACACTGGTGCTTGTTGCTGCTGTTGTTGATCGCCACCGAGAAGCTGAGAGGTTTGTTGAGCTGTTCCAACAGGATCTTCTTTTAAGCTATTCATATACCTAGCGCGAGCAGTCTGAGCAAGAGATGGTTGTGATGCTACTATACCTTGATTAATTCCTGCCGCCGCTGCGTTTGACGTTCCCCCAGAAGTTAAAGCGCCTAAAGATTCTGCTGTAAGAGACTGTTGAGCATTTTGAGCTAGGCTTTGACTTGCTTTTTTAGCCATCAAATCTTTAAAAGGACTTGCCGCTGCTGTCTTTCCTGCTTCTGAAATTGCAAGCTGTTTTGCTTGTGATGCTGCCGCTTGCTTTCCTGCCTCAACTGTTGCTTGCTTGGCAGCCTGTTTTCCTGCCTCAACTGTTGCTTGTTTTCCCGCTTGCACTGCTGCTTGCTTTGCGCCCTCTCCTGTAGCTGCTGATAATGCGCTTTGTGTTGCTCCCTGAGCGCCCGCTGCTCCACCGCCTAAGCCGCCAGTAAGAGCGCCTAAAGTACCACCAAGCAATGCGCCACGAAGACGATCATCTGGATTAGTGATTGCGCCAACACCTGCGCCTACAATCATTGGTATTAAAAATGGTAAGGCCATGATTTATCCTATTAGTAACACCACAATACGGGTGTAGTTGTTCTTTTGTCAACGTGAACGAAGCTCTTAGCCACGCCTATTCCAGTGAAACCTAGTTTAACAGCCTCTGCAACAACTGCCATACGCTGAGAGCCATTTGCAACTTTAATGTCTGCTGCAATGCCTTGAGCGTGAGTTCCAGGCTTTGATTTCTTTGCTTCTATACTGTGAGATGGATCTCGGTAGCCAGAAGTAATAGTAAAAGAAAAGCCGCAAGCTTCTCTTAACTCATCTAGCGAATGAATAAACTGATTATCCATCCGATTACATCCAGTTTCCTGACAATCAAACTCATCTATAGAAAAGTATTTAAACATTAAGATGTAGCCTTACCTAGTGTTGGGTTCATAGTTTGACCCGCAGACATTTGCTGCATTCCTCTTGTTGCTAAGTTTGACAACATACTGTTCTGAGGAGCTGAACTTGCACCAATTCCCATTTGACCTAACAACTGAGGATTAAGCTGAGGCTGATTAAGCTGAGGCTGATTAAATCCTTGGTTAATTACAGGGTTGTTACTAAAGTAATTAGCGCCGGTTACTTGACCGCTGTACTGAGATGGAGGAGCAAAGCCAAAGATAGGCTGAAAGCCTGATACGCCACCCCTAGATCCAGGAGCGCCAAATATTTTCTGACCTTGAATCTTTGATCGTTGACCAAGAATCTGGCTTGTTACATCTGACAGTTCTTCTTTCGAGAGTCCTGAGTTTGAAAAAAAACCAGCAGTGCCAGCTTCAGGAAATAAATACCCTTTATCTATTACATCTAGACTATCTGCAAACTCTCTATTGGCAGGATCGCGTAAAAAAGCTAAATCTGAATCTGATAGCTTTTTATTGTTATGGTTGCTGTAGACACCTGTTCGCATTACTTGCCACCTCCACCAAACATTCCGTAAGCAGCTACGCCTCCGCCAACAGCCGCAGCAGGATCGAATCCACCACCGCCACCGCTAGATTGACTGTTAGAAATTTGGCCAAGGTTAATACCTGAAATACGGCTACCAAGTCTATCAAGTGCAGTTTGCGGTGCTTGCTGCTCGAATCTAAAACGCTCTCTATCAGCGTTGATGAGCTGCTGATTATAAGCGTCTTGCTGCGCACCAATAGCGCTTGCAGTCCTAGCAGGAGCCAATAGGCCGCTCTGAGCAGCACCTAAAGAACCCATTGCATTTAACTGGTTGCGAAGCATTGCCTGTGTAGCAGCTCCAGCAGTAGCTTCAGCAGCAGATTGCTCTTGCACACGCTGACGATCACCGCCAAAGGCACCTTGCTGGATAGCTTGACTACCAATTCCAGGAAGAACCTGACCTTGTAATTGAGCAATGTATGGAGCCATTACAGCCTGTGATTGCGCTGAGGTAGGATCTAATGCAGCAGCTACTGATCTAGCTCCAGCTTGACCTAATCCTGCTTGCTGACCAAGAGCATCCAAACCTAACTGTTGAGCAGCTATGGTATTAAAACCTTGATCCGCAACAGTCTGACCTGGATAGAATTGATCTGGTCCTGCTTCAAACGCAGCTTCAGACAAACCAAATAATTTAGTTAATGCCTTCTCCTGAGCTGGAAATGGTTTAGTCGTTGTAGTTGTATTTGCTGGTGTACTGCTACCGCCGCCGCCCATATTATTCTCCTAGTGCGGAAGTTTCCGCTAAATCGTAACTAAAATCTCTCATATCACACCTAAATCCCATACTTGTAAACATACTGTCCAACCCATCTATAGCTGTTCTTGTTTTAAATCTTGTACATCCTATCTTTCTCCCCTCTTCACAGAAAAAGTCAAAGTGCTTCTCAACCAAGCCTAACCCTTTTTCCTTGCCTCCAGCAACCCAACACAAAAATGTTTTTTCTTCTGTTAGAGGATGAATCTCTATTACAAATATTGCAAATCCATCATCAGTCTTATACAGCACTGCTGATCCGCTTACACAAGCTGCATAAACATCTTCAGCTCTATAATCAAACCAATGGAACTGGTTAAGGATTTCATTTATTCCAAATCCTACCCAATCCCATTCTTTTTTTATACTTCCTACTACTGGATTCATCTCTCACCTCTCTACTTACTTCTTAGCTTGAATTATTAGCCAGTTTGCACCATCGCTAAATAAAGTGACACCTTCATAACTTCTGTCAATAACGTAATCTGTAGCGCCATCTATTGTAAACACTCCAGAGTCTAATCTAACTTTTTTGTTCGCTAAGACAGTGTCATCGGATATAAACCGTATTGTTCTATAGCTTTGCTCGATAGGACTTGGAAGCACAACGCTGTATTCCCCATTCCCGCCATTATACTTTAGCAAAGCAAAGTCGTTAGATTGCGTATAGTCAAATGACTCACCATTAGCACCATCTATTATTGCCGGAACCATATCGTCACTTGCGAAATGAATCCAGCCAACATCTCCATTTAGATCTGGATCTAGGTAATCATACCTGTACAGCCCTCTTCCTTTATGATGTCCAAAAGTTGTGTTTGTCCCATCCGAGTACATTATCATCCCTAAAGATGGTGTTGCCACTGGATCGGTAACAGGTATAAACGTAAGCAGCGTTTTCATATCGTCAATACGCTGAGTTAATGCGTCTATCTGCTCCTCAAGAACTGCACGATTATAATCTGCCGGAAGGTTAGCCACTATCGCTCACCCTCAAATCTACCCTGTACAACTAGATCAGTTAATGTCCAGTCGTCAGTAGCGCCTGTGCTTTCAACCTTAACATGGATATATCGACCAGCAGCTCTAATTGGAAAACTTTTAAACGAGTCGTCAATCAAGAAAGAATCTTTATCTAAATAAGTAGGCTCTGCATCTATAGTATTAGACCAGCCGATAGACATTCTTGGGTTTCCAGACCCCTCCTTGCCTACACGAATAGCTGTGACTTCTTTAACGCGATCAGCGTCATTAAGATCATGAGCCTTGGTTATTGCAAATACTGTCTGAACTGTGCCGGTGTCTGGATTTGTATTATTTGGCCCAGAACCTTCGCTAAATAAATTGCCATTAGAGTCGGCGGATAATGCGCTGTGGAATATGCCTCTATCAAGATATGCGGAAATAATTGAAGACCTTATTCCCCACTGGTTAGTTTTGTAATTGTAATAAATCTCTTCTGTAATACTTGTCTCATCTTTAGGTACACCCCAAACAACTTCGTTTTCTTTTGAGTTGTCAAATCCGTAACATTGAGCAAGCTCATTCGCTGATGCTGTATCTCTGAAGTATTGATTCATGCCGCTTTCACGACCAATCATTTTTACAGACGCACCATCAGTAGCAAAGAATCCATCTCTGCTTAGACCGTAGTTCATTCGGCCTACAGATACTACTGAGTTAGGTGACACAGCTCCAATGCTACCCTCTAACGCAACCTTGTAGCCAAAAATGTTTGGAAGGCCAACATAATTGACGATAAACATTTGAGTTTCAGTGTATACCGCAAGACCGTTACCTAGCTGAGTAACGCAGCGAATGGGAGTCTCTGCTTCACGAATTAAAAGACTACCGGCAGTGTTTGTTGCCGATGCTGTCCAAGTGTCTAAGTCGTCTGCACTGCACCACGCAAAACTTGTACTGTAGTCTACATTGCCCTTGCTGTAGTTAAACGCAAGCATGTGTGGTCCTTGACGATGAAAGCACTCAAGAGAGTCAAAGTCGATCTGAGGAACAGTTAGCGTTGCTGTGGCAGAAGTTGTGCCGCCAGAAAATGTAATCACATCTCCGTTAGTATATCCAGAGCCAAAGTCTGTTATCTCAAACGCCGTTATAGCACCGGTATCAACCTCTGTTACTGTTGCGGTTAGTCCGCTACCAGTTCCGCCAGTTGTAGTTAAGGTGTCTCCCACGTTGTAACCAGCGCCACCAGTATTTGCTAACAGTATTGCAGCACCACTAACTTCATCGTTATGGTATGTATTGAAGTTTACATTGTTCTTTTTAATTACTGGTTTGGTAGATCCTTTTGCGCCAACTACAAACGAGCCAAAAGTTTCAAAGTCCCACTGATCAGATTCAGCAACACCTTCATCCCAGTTTGTGCCTGAGTCATCCCAGTTTGTTTGGCCTAGAATTACTGTTGCGCCACTTGTGACATATGTCTCATCGCCTAATGGAATGTCTGCATAAGTCGTTATAGTGTATTCATTAACAGTTGTAGAGCCTGTCGGGTACGATGCTACATGATCGCCATTAGGATCAAATGTTGTATAACCTAAACCAGCAAGCGTAAACGTAACCCCTGGAATCAATCCATGAGGAACATCTGTTATTATATTTAAAGTGCCGAATGACCTATAGGCAGAAACTATATTAACTACTTGTCCGGTGTCCCAAGTTGTACCCTCAGAAGACCTTAATAATAAGTACCCGCTCCCAACAGTCTTAACAGATGGCATTCCGCTGTTGAGTATGTCTTTTTGCAAATAAGAATATATGTTTGTTAAGTTTCCAGCATAGGCAACCTTAGTATCATATTCTCTAGTCGCTATAAGCCCTCGGAACGGTGTGCTAGATGATTGCGGTGCGTCTTTGTAGTTATGCAAAAGATCACGACCAGCCTTTCTGCGCATACCAAATTCAGTATACTGCACACCATCAACAGTCTCCCAAAATGGGATCTTACGATCGAATCGTTCTGGATATACGCCAGTCTTTAGAAGCTCGGAAGCATCTATTTTAAAACCACCGCTTTTATCAGTTTCAAATGGCATTGACTAATCCTAAGCTGTTCGTTTCCAGATATAAGTAGTTATGTATGGCTGGAGGTTATTTTGAGGCTGCGTTTCACCTAGCGTTCCGTCCGTCTTGTCGCCACCAGTATATGCCGTAATTTTTTCATTGGCTAAGCTGTTTCCGTTTCCTGGGTTATCAACATCAAACCCTTGAGTAAATCCACCCGAACTTCCTGCTGGGTAAATCCCGCCATGCCTATGGCTTGGCATTTGATCCAAAGATAAAGTGTTATTGCTTGAACCGCCAACTTCTTGCGCTGTATCAAAGGCAGCATTTTTAACAAGCAAATCTGTTCCTGCTAAAGCACCATCGCTAACATTTGTCGCTGTGTAGACAATGTTTGTAGATGTTGTGCTATCAACTGTAAACGTGCCATTAGCGTCAGTATCGCTTGTAAAGCCGCTAACAACGATTGAATCGCCAGCAGATAGTGAATGACTCGCAACAACAAGTGTGACTACGTTAGATGAAGAGCTTGCAGAGGTTATTGTAGTGCCAGTATCAAGACCTACAATAGTACGACCTGCTGCATACGCTGCCCAAGTACCAAACGTAATACCGTTAAAGAAGTAATCAGCATCACCTGGATCAGTCGCTACAGTAGTTGTTAGCAAACTGCCTACTGGATATAAGCCACCAAGGATAGTTGTTAGCAAAGTGTCCTGATTAGTAATAGTGGATAAGTTTAAACAAAACCATTTAGATAGACTGTCATTCCACATAAAATCATAAGTGCCATCCACAACAAGGTCGCCAGCAGATAAAGCTGACCCATCGGCCTTTACTATATTAGCAGGGCTAGTTTGTGGAGATACAGTCAAGACTGGGATGGCTGTGGTGTTTGCTGCATTGATTCTTGCCGAGACTCTGGTGCCATCAACTATTGCAATTGACGGCAATCCATAATTAAGTGAATAACTTATTGGGCCTCCAGTTGTTGTCTCAACATCAACATTAGTTCGTTGCAAAGCAGTTATTTCATCAGAAGCAAATGAGAAATTATCACGAACGCTAGATGTAGTAGCCGTACCTGCTGTGGGGTTTGTTTTAATTATTGATGAAGTCATTAGACTAACGGGCCTCCATTGGCTGCTATACTTTCGTCTTTAATTCTTGCTCTACCGATACCTTGCTTGGATCGTCTTGCTTGTACATTAGCAACACCCTCGTCAACCATACCTTTAAAGTATGCCACTCGACCGTCATCCTTAAGATAGACGTAAGCTTCGTGAAGTGCTGCGTTTAAATAAATGTCTTGCAGCAATACAGGGCCACTATCGCCACCGTTTAAATCCTTGTCTGCGCTATATAGAACGCTAAACGCATCTGTATTATCTGCTGCTGGTGTTGGAGCAAAGTAAATCTTATCGCCAGATACTGAATAGCGACATACTGATCCGCTTTCTGCTGCGTAGTCAAGAAGCTCTGACATTGATACAGCTTCTACTCTATGGCCATTTGAATCAGATACGCTAATAACAAACTTAGTACCTACTGGTAGAGTTGTAGCCTGAGCTACAGGAGTAATTTCTGTAAGAATTTCTTGCTCTACAATAGATAGTCTACGGTTTATTTTTAATTGCGCTAACGTCAAAAAGTCAGGTATCTGCGCTGACAAGTCTGATCTGTTTAACCAGTCGGCTATTGCTGCCTGTAGGTCTGCGTTTGTGTTTAAAGCCATTACAGTCTCGCTGTGGTGGTTTTCATGTAGGGGTAGTGTGTCTCAATGAGCTTGAAAAAGTATTTCCAATCAACATTATCTGCAAGAATATCTATACCATGTTCTTGCTTAATCTTCATGGCATCAGTCATAGACAAATCTAAGACTTGATGGTAATTCTGTTTTGGATCGTATTTAACCCAGTCGCTAGTGTCATTACGCTTTCTTTTATTGTCATCAAGAAGCTGAGTAATGTCCTGCGAAAATGTTTGGTGCATTCCACCATCATTTGTAAAATGAGTATCTTCAGTAACCCCGTTGTTAATCTCTCTTGCTGAAAATGACTTCATTACTTCTTACCTTTCTTGGCTGACTTCATTGGCTTTGCACCAGTCTTCTTTTTCTTTGGTGGACGACCTACTTTTGAACCGTATGTACCTTTTCCGCTTGGCATAATATTCTCCGATAGTTGAATACAGGAAAAGGGAGCCGAAGCTCCCTCACCCTAATTACTTATAAATTAAGCAATGTTGTAGTAAGCACCGTTAGCTTCTTCAGAACGACACTCTAAAGTGTAGTAACACTCTAAAAGTTTCTGTTCAGCAGAAGTTCGAGTAGCAATATCAGTGGTATGAATTTTCTTACCACCAGCAAATGCTAGACCCCAAGTGCTGTAGTCTACAGCGTACAAAGTGTTAGCTGGCATATGCTTGTTAGGAACAACAGCAACAGGGCCAAACTGAGAAACGTAAACAGCTACGCGAGAAATGATGTTGCCACCGTTGGTAGAGTTGCCGTTTAAGTTGCTATCAACATTGTCAGCCATACCGCTTAACTCGTTACGCAATGAAGATACAGTGCCAGCAGAAGCCATAAGCTTTAATGAGCCGAAATCGCCAGAGCTATTCCAAACACCGTCAAGCAAGGTGTCCATAGTAGCTTGAGCAATGGTAGCAGTTGCAGTACCTTTAACTGGAACAGTAGTACCGTCTGAAGCAGTGTTGTCAGAAGCGCCAGCTACACTATTGCCCGCTTGGTTAGTTAAGATCCAAGAACCAAAAGCAGCAGAAACACCAGGAAGTGCTGAAGTGCCTTGACGCTTAGTAGCACCAATAGTTGCACCAGAAGTTGCGGTATAAGCGCCTAATGTTTGTTTTTCAACATCCATTTGAAGCTCTTTACCTTTCTTCATTAACTGATAAGCCATTTCGCGGCCAGGAACACCTGCACGATCCATGAATTCAGCTTTGTTAGTTACAACAACTGAACTATCAGCGATTTGAATGAAGTTACCTTTACGAGTACGAGTTGTACCAGCTACAGCAGCGATTGGATCTCCTGCTTCAACTACTGCGTTGTCAGAGACAGCAACAGCTAAAGTGTCAGTCAACCATTCGTGAGTATCAGCAGTTGCTTTAGCTTGCGCAATACCTGAAGTGAAAGGAGTCTGAAAAGGAGTTACGTTAAAGATTACGTTACCTAAATCTTCACGAATGTTTTTTGCACCATCTAATACTGGTACTGAGGTTGATGTGATTGAAGCCATGATATTTTACCTAGTTAAAAGAATTGAGAATTAAATCTACGGCGGAAGCTTGTGAGTAAGATCCATCACTATTTGTTGCATCTCGCAACTGTTTAGACTTTGCCGCAGCCTGTTTTTGTTTCTTAGTTGATGACGCACCCTTTCTCAAAACAGTTTTAGAAGCTTTCTTGGTAGACTTTTTAGTGTCTGCCGCTTGCTTAACAGATTTATTTGCCATCGCAGCATCATGTAGTACCTTTAACACAATTGCATCTGTGATCGTATTAAGAGCTTCGGGTTTCCCGCCGATGCTTTCAAAATATTCACCCATTATTTCAACTTTCTGCGCCGCAACTTTTTGATCTGCAAAACTTGGTTCTAATTGAACTAAAAGCTCTGCTTGACCTTGCGACTCCGCCTGAAATTTTTCAGCTTGCTGTGCTGTGTACTGATCTGATACCGATGAGGCTATCTTGTTAATTTCGGATTCCTTTTGTTCAAAGATCATCCGCTCTTCTAATGCTGCTTGGTAAGCATAAGGATCTGACTCTTTTAACGCTAATAGCTCTTGAGTTGTATGGGTTGGTCGCTGACCGTATACCATTGCCGAAGCAACCTCTAACAGCTTTGCTGTTTCTTCTAAAGATTGGTTTCGTTCTGCTTCAAAAGTTTTACGCTCGTCAGATAATGCCTGAGTTTTGCGTGTGTAATCACCTTGCATCAAAATACCGCTTTTAATCTTATCGATGTCATCAAGACCATTCTCATTAAGATATTCGCGTGCATTAACTAAATATTCATATTCACCGTCTTCAAGCTCGATGTCACCAGAGAGTTCTTCTCCGCCTTCATCACCTTCTTCGGCTTCAACTTCTTCTAGTTGATCCAAGTTTTCTTCCACTTCTTCTTCAGAATATTCTTCCTCAGTTTCCGCTTCAGCTACAGGTTCATTTTCAATTTCTCCTAAATCTTCTTTAGGATTGATCATGCCCATTATTGCCTCTAATCCAGCATCCTGTGTAATGGGTCCGTTAATAGAGAGTTCCGAAGAGTTGTTCTCATTGTCTGACATTGTTATTTCCTCAAGGATCTGTTTCCAGTTGTCCTTATTGTTAAGTTATGATTTTTGGTTTTTGTGTTTCTTTTAGCTCAAGATACTGTTGCATGGTTGGCGTGTTAAACAGTTCATCTGTTAGGCCGTCAACATCCTGCATAGTAAGCTTTGTAAAAGCTACACCTCGCATCCAGTTAATTAGATCGCTAGACACGATAAAATATTCTTTATCTTCCTCTTTTGGTGAGGGTTTCTCGTTGGTTTGCATACCACTCCAAGTTTTCTTTTAAAGCCTTAACTACCTTAACCTCTCTCCAGATCGCTTCACCTTGTTCAGGTGTTGGTACGCTAGAAAAAGCCCTGTACAAATTATCTTCCATTTCTTGAAAAATAAACTGTATTGCTTCGTCTCCTATGAGCTTATGGGCAGCATTCGCCACCCTTAGCTTTGTTTCTGTATCAGCCTTATCACTTGCTAGGCTAGTTACCAATCTTGACTGCTCTCTCACTGCGTGCCTCCAGATTCAATTCGGCTACTTTAAACTCGTTTTCATCTTCATGCTTCTTAACTTCAAGCATAAATTCTTGCTCTTTAATCTCAAGCTCGGCCTGATCAATAGCAAGCTTACCTTGCTCAATTTGAATCTGAGCCATAACAGCTTCTTGCTGTGCTTGCATAGCTTGTTGTTCTGGGCTTGGACCTTCTTGCTGACCAGTAAATTCTTTACCTGGATCTGTGAAGTACCTGCCATTTGCGCTCTTATCATACAGTCTGACCATATCCTCTTGCAACTGTACAATCTGGTGAGGCATTACCGTAACACCTAGTCCGCCAGCGGCTACCATTTGCTGCTGTGCAGCCATAGTTTGCTGCATATGGAACAGTTGCTCAGTCTTAGATCCGTTACCTAATCCAACTAGGACAGACACATCTTTACGAGCATTCCATGTACGAGGATCAACCTCTACAAAGCGGTTATCTAAACGAAAGATAGCCTTGTCTTCTGCGTGAGCAATCTCAAGCTCATAGACACCCATAAACACTTTGCGCAAGAATTCACCAAACTCACGAGCAATAAGTCGAACTCGTGCTTGGCGTTTAGATAGCACTTGGCTAACTGCACCGGCAGCAGTGTTTCCGTTAAGAATATCTGGGCTTAATGAGTTATCAGTAGAGCCAACATCGTTCTCTAGCATCTGATCAGCCATACCCATCATATTATTGGTATGTGCGCCAAACGAAGGCTGGTTAGGGAATGAGATAGCATTAGGATGCTTAACAAGGTACGGAGCGCCAGGCTTGCTGCTCATTACTGAGTCTAGGTCTACTTGGCCCTCAACGACCACAGGGCGACCGTTATTTAAGTTGTACTGATTATCTAGCTGGTTGCGCCAAAGCGTACTCTTCATCATCTGGATAGGTGCTGCGGCATCCGCTGGGCAAAGACCTGTTAGGCGATGAGGAATACGGATAGGAGTCCAGATATTAAATGGAATCTCATCAGTCTCTTCGACCATAAGGACCGTATTACCTATTCGGCATACTTTGACTAGCTCTGCATGACCATCTTCGTTTCGGTCACAACGCATGTAGACTTCATGCAAATCATAAAGCTTAACTATGTCATCTTCTTCTTCACCATAGCTATCGGTATCAAACTCTCTAGCTAGGCGCTCTGGAGAATCGTACTCGGTGTAACCTGATGATGTACTTGCCTTGTCTACTTTAGCCTCGTCAAAACCCATGTCTAACAATTGAGTCTTGCTCTTTAAGCTTCGATGACGAACATATCGCGCATCTTCAATAGATGTGGCTGTTTCGTTTATAGCAAACTCTTCAGATGGGATTACTTCGATTCGCGTACTACCTTTAGATACTGTGCGGATTAACTTACCGCTAAAGGTAATCTCCAAACTAACATCGTCTTGCAACTCTTCAAACTCAGTAATTTCTACTTCAGGATCTGCGCTG
>TARA_R100000541_G_scaffold38169_2_pt1 | contig 14551 bp, 22 predicted proteins | sample TARA_R100000541 | Tara Oceans TARA_R100000541 (sample SAMEA2621416) | marine metagenome | biome: marine biome (ENVO:00000447); feature: surface water layer (ENVO:00002042); material: "saline water (ENVO:00002010), including plankton (ENVO:xxxxxxxx)" | depth 5 m | reverse complement strand
TATCGGTCGGCCTGCTTCTATCTGGTTGATGACTCTCGTACTCGGCGGCTAGGCCTTTCTGCTGTCTGTCACTTACTCGCCTAGGGCTTTCGGTTGCACAATCCATTGCGCTTATTGTTGAGGCAACACTATCCTTAATTAGTTCAATTTAATTTTAATCAGTGATTATTCTAAGCGTTTTAAAAAGATGCTTACATTAAGTAATGACGCTAAGTCATTGTAATCGTTAAGGTTTATTCTGGGTTTTGTCGAGGTTATCGCTGTAAGTCATTGATTTTCAAAAGGCGAATTTGCGTCTACCTGCGTTTAACTAGTCAGGAGTACCAATGTCAGTGTTTGACTAGCCACGCTTAGACGGCAATCTAGGTACACTGTCGACTGTCTACTACCTACTTAATTATCACCATTTAAGCCGCAACACTACAGGAATATAATGGATTTTTTAATCACTGGAATTAGTAAATCATGGCGGCATTAAAATTGACTGGAAAGCAAAGGGCGTTTGCTCGGTGCATGGCTGATGGGATGACACAGAGCGCGGCATATCGTGAAGCATACGATGCGGACAACATGAGCGGTGCAGTGGTTAGGAATGAAGCGAGCAAGTTGATGGCTCACCCTGACATCACCATTACGGTTGAAAGGCTAATAGCTGTAAAGGATAGGGCTTTATTGGCCTCGGGCCTCTCTGACAGAGACAGAGTTCTGGAGCGTCTTAGGCATTGGGTAGACAGTGCAGAGCCAACCGATTCTAACAAGCTTAGGGCGGCTGAGTTGCTAGGTAAATCTGTCGGACTGTTTAGGGACGTTGTAGAGACTGCGATCACTGAGAGAGACAGTGACAGCGTAGCAATGGCTTTGGAGCAGAGGTTGGAGGCACTGCTAGGGACTAGCACAGAGCAGGAGACAGAGCAAGCAAAGCCCACAGAAAGCGATTCACTCCATTAAGCTGAGGGCTGTACAACTATCACCCACCCCCCCTTATAGCAGGTGCGTACCTGATATCCATATACATAGTGTTACACTCAAATAATTACTAGGTTTTCCGTAAACGAGTACTTTTTTTTCAGAATAAGCACTTTTTTATTACCTAAAAATTTTTTACAAAAAAATTAAGCTTTTTTATCCGTAGCCCTTGCATTATTCTGTCAAGAGCGTAAAGTCAGTAAAATCTAGAGATTCCTATCAGGAATATTCCTGTTTAGATTCCTTACTTCTTAGCATGTCATCTTAGTTTTAAGTTTAATTCTATTTAGGTAGAGTCCTAAGACAGGAATATTCCTGTAGAGGGTTTTATATTTAATTTGGAGAACAGTTATGCCCAAAGAGAGTCTTAATGCAAAAGCAAGACATAAAAAGAAAGTAGCCAAAATAAATAAAAATGCTCCAAAACTACGGGCAGGCTATGATCACGGGCGTGGAGGCCCAAGCAGGGAAGATGCCGCCGCATATATAAAAGGAAATGCAAAGAAGCGGAAGGCTATGTTGGATAAGCAGGCTAAAGCTGTTTCGGACGATACTTATAGAGAATATCTAATGAAGTATCAAGATGAAATAGAGAACAGTCCTAAAAGAAGCAAGTTCTTTGATAAGATTGGAGATAACATTCGGCATGTTGCAGGGGATTTAACGGGAAACGCTACATTCTCTCGTGATAATAAGGCTCAAATGGATGCGCGGAAAGATATAAAAGGCTATAAGGAAGGCGGTGTTACCAAGCCCCGTGGCTACGGGATGGCTCGTGGTGGCAGAGCTTGTAAGATAAGTTAAAGAAAGCCTCACCCTCTAAAATAAAATTGGAGAAAAGTAATGCCCAATGAAACATTGAAAGAAGAACGTGCAAGGCTAAAGCGTGAGACCAAAGCTTTAGGTAAGAACCTTGATCGCTTTGATATGCCTTCTATGGATTCACCTTCTAAACCTTCTAAACCTTCTAAAACTTCTAAACCTTCTTCACCTTCTAGAATACCTTCTTCACCTTCTGGAAAATCTAAAGATGCTAAGATGAAGGATATAGAGCAAGAAGAATACAAAAAATATCTTGATAAAAGATTTTCGCATTATGACAATAAAAAGAAACCTAAAGGAGAAAATTCTGTGAAAAAGAAAAAAATGAATATGGGTCGTCAAGCTTCAGCAGGTAGAGGTGGGAACGCTCCCGGTCGTCTTGGTATGGCAAAAAGAATGCCAGTTCCACAAGCAATATCTACTCAAGCAGTTCAGCCAATGCCTGCAAGTTTAAACGCGCAGATGCAGGGTAGCTCAATGGGTCAAAGCTTGCCAGATGCTACACCACCGCCCGGAATGAACAAAGGCGGAAAGACAGGAAAGATTCGTGGCTACGGGATGGCCCGTGGTGGTAAAGCCTGTAAGATGATGTAAGGAGGGCTATATGAGTTTGTACGATAATATACATGCTAAGAGAAAGAGAATAGCCGCAGGTAGTAACGAGAAGATGCGTAAGCCCGGAACTAAGGGCGCTCCCACTAAAAGGAACTTTAAGAAAGCGGCTAAAACTGCAAAAAAATAAGGAACACTTGTATGACCACGCTAAAGGTTATTAAGAACGGTACGTTTGAGAACGGAGATGATGTTTATCAAATAGGTTATGAAGATAAAGAAGGTGTAATTCATATCGTTGATTTTTCTGTAATGCCTAGGAATGAAGCTAATTCTAAGCTTTCAGAGCTAAAAGACGTTGAAGATAAGCCTGTTGAGATGGAAAGAGCTAGAAATAGCACTGGTCATTACATTGCAGATGATCCTTCCACTCCTGATGTTAATGAAGCCTACAAGCCTAAGAAAAAACCTGCCGCCAAGAAGAAGGCTGTTGCCAAAAAGAAAAAGAAATAATTAAGGGTACATATGTCCGTAACGGATAAGGTTGATCCAGAGCTATTAAAGAAAATTCCTAGTCTGCCCTTAGAACAGCAGAAAGAAGTTCTAGGCCTCTTAGAGGAGCTAGAAGAAGCAGAGTCCAAAGAAAGAGCTAGAAATAGCTTTATGGGCTTTTGCAACAAGGTGTGGCCTGCTTTTATTGAAGGTAGGCATCACAAAATCATGGCAAATGCGTTTGAACGTGTTGCTAGTGGTGAGTTGAAGCGGTTAATCATTAACATGCCTCCTCGTCACACTAAATCAGAATTTGCATCTTATCTATTGCCTTCTTGGTTCTTAGGTAAGTATCCCCATAAAAAAGTAATTCAAACCGCTCACACTGCTGAGTTATCAGTAGGTTTTGGTCGAAAGGTGCGTAACCTAGTAGACAGCGAAGACTACAAATCTCTCTTCCCCTCGGTCGGGTTGAGGGCTGACTCTAAAGCCGCAGGGCGATGGAGTACCAGTTCTGGTGGCGAATACTTCGCTATTGGTGTTGGTGGTGCTGTAACAGGAAAAGGCGCTGACCTTCTGATCATTGATGATCCGCACTCCGAGCAAGAAGGTCAATCGGGTGACCCCTCCGTATTTGACAAAGCCTATGAATGGTACACATCCGGCCCTCGACAGCGACTTCAGCCGGGAGGATCAATCATTATTGTTATGACACGATGGCATAAACGTGATCTAACAGGACAAATAGTTAAATCGTCTGTACAACGTACAGGAAGCGATGAGTGGGAGGTTATTGAGTTCCCTGCCATTATGCCGTCAGAGACACCGCTATGGCCTGAGTTCTGGCCTATGAAGGAACTGGTAGCATTAAGAGAAGAACTTCCTTCCGCTAAATGGAACGCCCAGTATCAACAAAACCCTACCTCAGAGGAGGGTGCGCTTGTTAAACGTAACTGGTGGAAGATATGGGAGAGAGACCACCCACCATCGTGTGATTTTATAATACAGTCTTGGGATACGGCATTTCTTAAGACACAGCGGGCTGACTACTCAGCGTGTACTACATGGGGCGTATTTTACGCACCTGATGATGACGGTAAGACTGTAGCCAATATAATACTTCTAGATGCCTTTAAAGAGCGTTTAGAGTTTCCAGACCTTAAAAAGAAAGCTCATGAATTTTATATTGATTGGCAACCAGATGCCTGCATTATTGAAGCAAAAGCCGCAGGTACGCCTCTTATTTTTGAACTTAGAGCTATGGGTATACCTGTGTCTGATTACACTCCCTCTAGGGGTAACGATAAAATATCTAGGGTAAACGCTATATCTGACATGTTTGCGTCAGGAATCATATGGCGACCCGAAAGAAGATTTGCTGAGGAAGTGGTAGAGGAATTTGCCGCATTTCCTAATGGCGAACATGATGATCTTGTGGATTCATCTACTCAAGCATTATTACGGTTCAGACAGGGCGGTTTCTTAAAGTTGCTATCTGATGAGGAAGATACTCCATTAGATACCCATAGACGCGCAGACTACTACTAATGGATAGCCTTGAGGTTAGCCCTTGGCGTATTGACTTAATGCTAAGGCCATTGTTCCGCAAGTTCTCAAAAGTAGGGAATAAGGTGTACTTTGATAACTCAGAGTTCCCTGTAACAAAAGAATTAGAGAATAACTTTGAAATAATACTTTCTGAGTTAAACCACATAATGAAAAGAATTGATGAACTCACTCCTTTTCAAGATATTAGCCCTGATCAGACATACATCTCCAATGATGATAAGTGGAAGATGTTCTTTCTCAAAGCAGGAACAGTGCGGTTTAGCCGTAACTGTGAAGAATGCCCAAAGACAATGGCTATTCTTGATAAGCATAAGAACATTGTTTCAGCGTATTTTTCAGTGCTTGGCCCAAACAAAATGCTTATGCCGCATGAAGGCCCGTGGTGTGGCGTTATAAGAATACACTTAGGTTTGATTATCCCAAAAGAAGGCAATGGCTGTACGCTAGTTGTTGATGGCGTTCAATACAGATGGGAAGAAGGTAAGTGCGTAGTGTTTGATGACACTTACGAGCATATTGCTGTCAATGAAACTAGCCAAACTAGAGTTGTATTGTTTCTAGACTACATGAGGCCTTTGCCTTTTTGGTTGTCTTGGGTTAATTGGCTGGTTGTAAAAACAGCAAGGTTTGGATCGTACTTTAAAATCCCACTCAAAAGACATAAAGAATGGGAAAAAAAGTTTTATGCTGATAAGTAAAGAACAAGAAAGAATAGAGTCTGCATTTATTAACAAAGGGTTTAAACGTAACCCTAAGTTATCGACATATAGGTATGTTACACTTGAGGACGGCAAACACAGTGTATACATTTCAAAGCTAGGAGAACTGGCTTGGGAGTCTAAATGTGTAAAAAATGTTGGCGCAAACAAAATATTTAGAAATGTTTCAACCCGTTTAGCAAGTAACAGGAGTCTAATATGAAAGGCATGAAGAAAAAAGAATCAAAAGCATACATGGGCGGCGGAAAACTAGGCCATGATGCTAATAAAGTTAAAGCTTATAAGAGTGGCGGTGAAACAACAGTTGCTCGCGGAAGCGGTGCGGCAAGACCTCAGAAGTTTGGGAAGAACGGATAAGTGGCAATTGATAAACCTCTAGCAACTCCTGATCAACTGACTGCTGAAGAAGCAGACGGTGCGCTGGAGATTGAAATAGTAAATCCTGACTCTGTTGGGATTGAAACCCCTGACGGTGGGATCACGTTTGACTTTGAGTCTGGCAGTGATCTTATGGGCGAGGTTCCGTTTGATGATAATTTAGCTGAGTATATCGAAGATAAAGAATTATCTTTAATAGCAAATGAGCTTGTCAGCGCATTTAAGTCAGATAAAGAAAGCCGATCAGACTGGGAAAAGACCTATATAGAAGGTTTATCACTTCTTGGCCTTAAGCATGAAGATAGAACAACCCCTTGGGATGGTGCATGTGGCGTATTTCACCCAGTTCTAACCGAAGCTGTTATAAAATTCCAGTCACAGTCTATACAAGAGCTATTCCCTGCCAGTGGGCCAGTTAAGACGGCTATAGTGGGCATTATAGATAAAGAGAAAGAAAAGCAGGCAAGCAGGGTTCAAGATTATTTAAATTACCTAGTCACTGAGAAGATGACTGAGTATCGTGCAGAAACTGAAAGATTATTGTTTTCCTTGCCGTTAGCAGGGTCTGCCTTTAGGAAAGTATACTTTGACCCAAACATGGGTCGTCCTTGCAGTATGTTTGTACCTGCCGAGGATTTTGTTGTTAGCTACGGAGCTTCTGATTTAGTGACTTGCGAACGTGCAACTCACATTATGAAGCGAACTAGCAACGAAGTTAGAAAGCTACAGGTATCTGGCTTCTACTCAGATGTTGAGCTAGGTAACCCTAGTGACAATTCAGATGAGATTGAAAATAAATATAACGAGTTAACAGGTAACTCTCATGGCTATGACAACGATTCTCGTCATACCATACTAGAAGTGCAGGTTGATCTTGATTTAGTTGGCTTTGAAGACATGATTGACGGCGAAGAAAGCGGAATACAGCTTCCTTATGTTGTCAGCATAGACCTAAGCTCACGAAAAATTCTCTCCATACGCAGAAACTACTACGAAGATGACGAAAATCGCATGAAGCGCGAGCATTTCGTCCATTACCAGTACATGCCCGGACTTGGATTCTACGGATTTGGCTTAATTCATATGATTGGTGGGCTTGCTAAGTCTGCAACCTCCCTTTTGCGTCAATTAGTTGATGCAGGAACGCTAAGTAATCTTCCCGGAGGCTTAAAATCTAGAGGATTACGCATTAAAGGCGATGATACGCCAATAATGCCGGGAGAATTTAGAGATGTTGACGTTCCCGGAGGCTCAATCCGAGATAATATCAGTTTCTTGCCTTATAAAGAGCCAAGCAACGTCCTGTATCAGCTTATGGGAGACATTGTAGAGGAAGGCCGTAGATTCGCATCAGCCGCAGACGTAAAAGCGGCAGACATGAACTCAGAGGCTCCTGTAGGCACTACACTTGCCATTCTAGAGCGATCTATGAAGGTAATGAGTGCAGTTCAAGCACGATTACATGCCTCTATGAGGAAGGAATTACGCCTATTATCGAGGATTGTGTTCGATTTTGGCCCCTCAGAGTACCCATATTCGTCCGAAGAGAACGCTGTAGTTGCTGAAGATTTCGATGGTAGAGTAGACGTTATTGCCGTTAGTGACCCTAATTCAGGCACTATGGCCCAAAGAATCATGCAATATCAGGCCGCATTGCAGTTATCACAGCAGAATCCAGAGATGTATGACTTGCCTTTACTGCATAGGCAAATGCTTGAGGTTCTAAACATCCGTGATGCAGATAAGATTATCCCAAGGGATGATGACATGAAGCCAACAGACCCTGTTAGTGAAAACATGAACATCCTAAGAGGCGAGCCTGTTAAGCCGTTTATTTATCAAGACCATGAAGCGCACATTAAAACCCACATGGCTTTTATGGAAGACCCTAAGATTCAAGAGCTTGCAGGAAACAGTCCAAACGCTCAAACAATGCAGTCGTCTATGGCATCGCATATTCAAGATCATCTTGCATTTAGTTATCGTCAGCAGATTGAAAAAGAATTGGGCATGGAGTTACCAGCCGAAGGCGAGTCGCTTCCTGAAGATATTGAACTAAGAATATCTAGACTAGTTGCACCTGCCGCTGAACAACTTAAGAATAAGAATCAGCAACAGCAACAGCAACAAGAGCAACAAGAACAACAGCAAGACCCTATTGTTCAAATGGCGCAAAAAGAATTGCAGATTAAAGAGATGCAGGCGCAAGCTAAAGCTGAACTTGATCAGGCTAAAATGCAACTTGAAATGGCTAAGGCTCAGAGCAAAGCTGAATTTGATATTCAGAAACTTGATCAACAAGCTGAAATTGAAAAAGCTAAGTTAGCGGTTAAGATTGCTGAGGATAATGTAAGAGAGCAACTTGAAGCCAGACGCATTGCTTCTAGTGATCAGATTTCAGGATTTAAGATTGGAAGAGAGATTGTGGACTCAATGACATCATGAGCAGAGCATCAAACAACTCCTTTGAATACTTAAGAGATAAGATTAGAGGCCAGATGAATGACATGAGCGACCACATTTCAGGTGGCGCATGTAAAGATTACAGTGAATACGCAAAGTGTTGCGGAGTCATAGAGGGTTTAGCCCTTGCAGAACGTGAGCTTTTAGACTTAAAAAGTAAGATAGAAGCCGAGTAATTCATCGCAGTAGGCGATGCACAGCGACTCTGGACGCTTTTTTCCAGTGCAGAAGGTACAACTAATGAGTAAATCATTAGCAAAAAAAGTAGAGGTGGATGATTCTAAGAATGATCTTGCCGCTAAAAAGGCTAGTCAATTGCCTATGCCGAGAGGTTATAAAATATTGATTGCTTTGCCAGAACGAGTTGAGAAGACCGAAGGCGGGATTATTAAATCCGCTAGATCGTTGCAAGAAGAAGAAGTGGGTTCAATTGTAGGTATGGTGCTAGAACTTGGCCCAGACGCTTACTCTGATCCTCAACGATTCCCTTCTGGGGCTTGGTGTTCTCAAGGCGATTGGATTGTTATGCGTTCTTACTCAGGTACTAGAATTAAGGTACACGGGAAAGAGTTTCGTCTAATTAACGATGACAGCGTTGAAGCTGTAGTCGAAGACCCAAGAGGCATAAGCAAAGCATGAGTGAATCTAATCAAGAGGTAGAAACCTCATCAACATCCCCAGAAGATCGTTTCTTTGGCGTTAAAACCAAAATTGTCAAACGAACTAATGATGATGTAGTCCAAGATAAAGAATCTGATATAGAGCTTGAAGTTGTTGATGATCGTCCATTTGAAGACCAAAGACCTGCAAAGACTGAGGCTTTAGCTGAAAACAACGATAACACCAGCAATGATGATGATGAATTATCTGGCTATAGTGATAAAGTTCAAAAGCGTATAAACAAACTACGTTATGAGCAAAACGAAGAGCGGAGACAAAAAGAAGCCGCTGAAAGAATGAGAGATGAAGCAGTTCGTGTTACTCAAACTCTTAACAATAAGAATCGAGAGTACGAGTCAATCATTCAACGTGGCGAGTCAGCTCTAGTAGGTCAGATTAAGACCAAAGCGCAAATGGCTCTAGAGAATGCAAAGGCAGTCTACAAGAAAGCCTATGAAGAAGGAGACACTGACACTGTAGTCAACTCTCAAGAAACTCTTTATAGGGCGCAGGCTGAATTAGCAGAAGCTGAGAAGTACGAGCAAAACCTTCAGGGGCAACAGAACCAGAGGGCGCAACAAGCTCAGTATGACCAGCAGTACCGCACCCAAGTAGCTCAACAAGTTCCTCAACAGCCTGCTCAACAAGCACCTCAAGTTGATCCAGAGGCTAAAGAATGGGCTGATAAAAACAAATGGTTTATGGATTCTAAGAATAAGCGGATGACTGCAACAGCGTATGGGTTGCATGAAGAGGCTATTGTAGATAATAATATTAAACCAAACTCTCCTGAATACTTTGATTTTATTGATGGTGGTATGAGAGAGAGTTACCCAACCTTTGACTGGCAGGATAATAGCGATCCTAATGGACGTATCGCGCCTGCGACTGCTAGTCAACGCTCCACGGTAGTGGCTTCATCAGGTAGGAATAATGGAGCAAAACCGCGCAAAGTGCAGTTAACGTCCACCCAAGTTTCTCTCGCTAGGAAATTAGGGATTACCCCAGAACAGTACGCCAGACAACTCGCTAAGGAGAACCTGAAATGACTGAAGAGCGCAAACCAAGAGAAACAACCTCACGCAATACCGATACACGACCAGATGATTCGTGGACACCCGCTTCCATCTTACCAGACCCCACACCGCAGGACGGTTGGGTATTTAGATGGGTACGGACTGCCACATTGGGAGAGGCGGACAATACTCATGTTTCCAAAATGTTCAGAGAGGGTTGGGAGGCTTGTAAGCTAGAAGACCACCCTGAACTTATGTTAACGTCAGATATTGGCTCGCGATTCCAAGGTAATATCGAAGTTGGCGGTTTATTGTTATGCAAGGCAAGTAAGGAAAAGATGGATGCAAGAACCAGACATTTCCAGCAAGTTGCTGATAACCAATTGCAGTCAGTAGACAACAACTATTTGCGAGAGAACGATCCAAGGATGCCTCTGTTAAAACCAGAGCGCAATACTCGGACAACCTTTGGAAGGAGCTAACCCGTAATTTAGGGCAAGCTCCTTAACTAAGATTAACTTTGTTATTTAAGGAGGCCTATAATGGCTACCACTGCTACCCCAACAGGCGCAGAACCAGTTAACACTCTTAGTGCGAGCGGCTCTTATTCAGGAAAAGTTCGGCACATGAAGATTGCTAACGACTATGGAACTGCAATTTTTTATGGTGACTTCGTAAAACCAGTCGCCGCAGGTGTTGTTGAGAAGGATGCAGGAACTGCAACTTTAACCCCAATTGGGATTTTTGTTGGTTGTTCTTACACTGACCCCACAACTAAGCAACTAACTTTTAGCCAGTTTTATCCTGCCAGTACAGCGGCAGACGATATATCTGCATATGTTGTTGATGATCCAAATGTAGTCTTTAAGATACAGGGTGATGCAACTTTGGCTCAGACTTCTATGTTCTTGAACGCAGGTGTTGTTCAAACAGCAGGAAGCACTGATTTCGGACGCAGTAAAAACGCGCTTGATTCCAGTACAGCCGCAACAACAAACACGCTCCCCCTACGAGTTGTCGAATTTGTAGACGGGCCTACTAGCTCAGTTGGTGATGCTTTTACTGATGTACTTGCAATTTTTGCGGCAGGCGATCATGCATACAACAACGCAACTGGCGTTTAAGGAGATATAACGAATGGCTATTTCACGCGCACAAATGCTCAAAGAACTACTTCCGGGTCTTAACGCCCTGTTTGGTCTTGAGTATGAAAAATATGATGACGAGCATACTCTTATTTATGATACTGAGAGTTCTGACCGTTCATTTGAAGAAGAGACCAAGCTAAGTGGATTTGGTGCGGCTCCAGTTAAAAACGAAGGTTCTGCAATCACTTATGATTCAGCACAAGAGTCTTTCTCTGCTCGCTACAACCATGAAACAATCGGCATGGGTTTTGCTATTACTGAAGAAGCTATGGAAGATAACTTGTATGACTCTTTGTCTGCTCGTTATACCAAAGCTCTTGCTCGCGGTATGGCTTACACCAAGCAGGTTAAAGCGGCTAACCCTCTTAACAACGGCTTCACTGCCGCTTTTCAGTCTGGTGACGGTGTAAACCTGTTCACTGCTGTTAGTGATGGTGTTACTGGTGGTGGTGGTCACCCAACTGTAGGTGGTGGCTTTAACAGCAACCGTCCTACTACTGGCGCTGACCTAAACGAAACATCTCTGGAGAATGCAATTATTTCTATTGCAGGATACACTGATGAGCGCGGACTGCTTATTGCGGCTCGTCCTACTCGTTTGATCGTTCCACCTGCGTTGATGTTTACAGCAAATCGTTTGTTAGAAACTAACTCTCGTGTTGGTACTGCTGATAACGACATAAATGCTATCCGTAATATGGGTGCGATTCCAGAAGGCTATTCAGTCAATCATTATCTGACTGACAGCAATGCTTTCTATATCCTCACTGATATTCCTAACGGAATGAAGCATTTTGAGCGTACTGCTCTAGAAACTAGCATGGATGGTGATTTCGACACAGGCAATGTACGATACAAAGCCCGTGAGCGTTACTCGTTCGGCGTTTCTGACCCACTTGGCATTTACGGTTCTCCGGGATCAAGCTAAGTAACAGTAAATCTAAGGGGGTGTAAAAACCCCCTTTTTTATTTGTAATAAATTATTATTAACTATCCCTGACTGCTTAACAGCAGACTAACCCTGACAGGAGATTGACATGGGTACTACAACTTATACTGGAGCGGTTCGCTCCGAAAATGGTTTTTCAGATATTTCTAAAAACAGCGATACAGGTGCTGTAACAACTAATTCTACCTATAGCAATAATGCTAGTGTTGGTGGAACTCTTGCCGTCACTCAGTCTATCACTGGCAAAAAGTCTATTAACACTGACTTTAACGCCGCAGGTGCTTTGACACAAACTCTAACTGCCGCTCAGTCTGGAACTCTGTTCTTGATTAACGGAACAGCAAACAATGTTGTTAATATGCCTGCTCTCTCAACTGAGAATGTTGGCGTTCATTATGAGTTTCAACTGACCGTTGCTGTAGGCGGCAGTACCACAACTACGTTTGTACTTCCCGGTTCTGCTGTATCAGCTTTCCAAGGCATGGTTTCATTGGTTGCAGGAACAGCGGCTAACGCAGTAAGTGATGTAGCAGGAGATACCTTGACGCTAGTAAACTCAACCGTTCTAAACGCTAGAGTTTCTGTAACTTGTGTATCAGATGATGGAACTAACTCCAAATGGATGACAACTGTTCTTTCAACTCCAATTGCAACCATAGCTTAATACGCAGTTTAGTGTGTTAATATTGAGGGGTGAATTTCACCCCTTATTTTTAGGAGAATATAATGGCTGATGCAGTCGCAACACAAACAATTACAGATGGGGCTAAATTTGCCACATTTAAGTTTACCAATGTCAGTGATGGTTCTGGAGAAGCGGCAGTCAAGAAAATTGACGTATCTGCTCTCAGCAAAGACCCCATGACGGGTCAGGATTGCTCTAGGGTAGACATAAGCAATATCTGGTACAGTACTGTAGGTATGAGCGTAAAAGTCTTGTTTGATGCCTCTACAGACGTATTAGCGTGGCATCTTATTGCTGACTACTCTGATCAGTTGGATTTTTCTGGATTTTCTGGAATACCTAACAATGCAGGTAGCGGAGTAACTGGTGATGTTATGTTAACAACCGTAGGACACTCTAGCGGTGATACTTATAGTATTATTATGAAAGTAATTAAATCTTATGGCTAGAAACTATAAGCTAGAGTATGCAAACTTTCACTCCAGACCTGAAGAGAAAAAACGCAGGGCGGAGCGTAATAAAGCTAGAAAGCTAATGGAAAAGAAAGGCCTTGTAAAAAAAGGCGATAACAAGGATGTTGATCATAAAGACAGGAATACTAGCAACAATTCGTCAAGCAACTTAAGAGTTTCTTCTAAAAAAGCGAATAGGTCTAGAAATGGAAGAAGAAAAGGTTAACTTAAAAAATAACGCATAAGGAATTTTTAAATGAAAGGTGTTAAGCATTACAAAAAAGATGGCACTGAGCATAAGGGTTCTAACCACAAAATGTCTGATGGCACTTTGCATACTAACAAGTCTCACACAAAAACCAGTGTAAAATTGTTTCACTTAAAAGATTTGTCAGCTAGAGCAAAGGCTAAAGCAAAGAAGGGTTAATTTATGGCAACACCTAGAAAAGGCAAAGCAAAAGTCAAAGTAACCTCGTCAGGCAAAAAGGTTAGTTATGGGCAAGCAGGTAAAGCCAAAGGTGGTGGGCCAAGAGTTCGCGCAGGAACATCTAAAGGAGACAGTTACTGTGCAAGAAGCCTTGGTATAAAAACAAGGGCTTTCTAAAAAGAAACAAAATGATCCTAATACTCCTAATAACTTGTCTCGCAAACGATGGAAGTGTTCTGGAGCTAAATCCAAAAGGAAATAAAGATGGCAACTAGCGGAACATACAGCTTCAACTTAGACCTTGGCGATGCTATTGAAGAAGCATTTGAGCGAGCAGGGTTAGAGTTGCGTAGCGGTTATGATTATAGAACTGCTAGAAGAAGCATTAACCTTCTTATGCTTGAATGGCAAAACAGAGGATTAAACCTTTGGGCTGTTCAAGAAGGAACTCAAGCCTTAACAGGCGGTGACGGAACATATCCTTTAAGCGGTGATGTCCTTGATATCATTGAAGCCTTTGTAAGGACAGACTCTGGAAACAGCAGTAACCAGTTTGACCAAACATTGACCAGAATATCTATAAGCCAATACGCGCATTTATCTAACAAGTTAACAGAAGGCAAGCCTTTGCAGTTTTTCCTTGAGAAAGACCCAAGCTCTGTAACTGTTAACCTGTGGCCTGTTCCTGACAGCACCGAGACATACACCCTTGTTTATTACTTTATGCAAAGAGTTGAAGATACAGGATCACCTGCTTCAAATAATATGGATGTTCCTTTAAGGTTTCTCCCATGTTTGGTTGCAGGACTTGCATATCAGTTAAGTGTTAAGTACACAGAATCAAATCAAAAAGCGCCTTTACTCAAAGCTGAGTATGAAGAGCAGTGGAACCTTGCCGCAGATGCAGACAGAGAGAAAGCATCGTTGCATGTAACTCCCGGAGGATATAGATTTTGACAGCATCTAAAGGTAAAAAAGCCTTTGGATTTTGCGATAGAACAGGGTTTCGTTACAAGCTAACAGACCTTGTTCCGCAGATAGAGAACCAAAGACCAACAGGCATGCTAGTTGGTAAAGATGTTGTGGATGTAGATCAACCACAGTTACAGCTTGGTAAGGTTGCATTTACTGATAATCAAGCATTAAGAAATCCACGCCCTGACAGAGCATTGGATGAAAGTAGAATATTATTTGCGTTTAACCCTGTTGGTGGCGGTGTTACTGAGCTAGGTAGCTTCACAGTTGGGTTAGAT
>TARA_R100000541_G_scaffold10719_3_pt1 | contig 14687 bp, 9 predicted proteins | sample TARA_R100000541 | Tara Oceans TARA_R100000541 (sample SAMEA2621416) | marine metagenome | biome: marine biome (ENVO:00000447); feature: surface water layer (ENVO:00002042); material: "saline water (ENVO:00002010), including plankton (ENVO:xxxxxxxx)" | depth 5 m | reverse complement strand
GTCGATTTCATTACGTTCTTGGCTCGCCAATAATTCTAAAGGTCGGTGAAATTGGGAGCCTTTTGTGAAATACTGAAGTTTATTAGTAACGGGACAATTGTTGTAAGTTAATTATCTAATATCCATAATCCTGAACTTGTTTCTCCGAATAAGTCCTAAAACCTGAATTATTACATCCTCGGATTGTCCAAAGAACTGTTTGGACAATCGTCTCCCTTCGAAGGGAGAATTATTCTAATAGCAATAAAATGATTACAAATATAACGCTAAAAGGTCATCCCAAAACCCAGGATAGGAAACAGCTGCACATTCAGCATCTAGTATTTCTGAGGAAGAATCCCCTTTTAAAGATAAAATTGCAGAAGCCATTGCAATTCTGTGGTCGTGGAAACTCTTAAATGTAGCTGAATCAAAACTGAAATCCGGATTTCCGTGAATCTCTACACCGTCTTCTTTTTCTTCAAAACTGACTCCGGCAGCTTTCAGCATTTCTGAAATAGCCATAATTCTGTCTGTTTCTTTATGACGAAGTTCTTCTGCACCGGAGATCACCGAGATCCCTTCCGCAAAAGACATAGCCACGGCAAGGATCGGCAGTTCGTCAATACAATTCGGAATAATACTTTGCGGTATATTAATTGCTCTCAGATCAGAGCTACGAACAACAATATCACCAACAGGTTCAGCCCCTTCCATTCGTTCATTTTCAATGGTAATATCTGCTCCCATTTCCTGTAAAATTCCAAGTAGTGCATTTCTGGTTGGGTTTAATCCCGTAGCTTCAAGCGTGATCTCAGAATTTGGAACAATACATCCGGCCACTAGCCAAAAAGCTGCCGCCGAGAAATCACCCGGCACAGTATAACTTTGATCTGGGATTTCGTCATTCAGTGATGATGAAATAATTTTCTTACCGTTTTCTTCCTCAACTTTTAATTGAAGAAGTCGTTCTGTGTGATCTCTGCTGGGAATAGCTTCTATAACTCTGGTAGGGTTTTCACCAAATAAACCCGCCAACAAAATACATGATTTTAGTTGTGCACTTGGAATCGGAAGTTCGAAATCCATTGGCTTTAGTTTCTCTTCTCTGGTGATCATTAATGGAGCATAAGCACTGTTTCGTGCTAAAATATAAGCTCCCATTTCTTCCAGTGGATCAATGATCCTGGTCATTGTACGAGAAGTTAGAGACGCATCTCCGCACATTCTAACTTGCTTTCCAGAGCCAGCAATTACGCCCGCTAATAATCTCATTGCGGTACCTGAATTTCCACAATCCAGATCATCTTCCGGAGCTATTATTCCCGATCTACCTGTTCCTTTTATAGAAATTGAATCTTTACCTCGGATAACTTCAGCTCCTAATGCTTCTACACACGCCAAAGCACTTTGCGGATCTTCTGCCACTGAATAATTTTTGATTATTGAAGTTCCTTCATGAAGCAATGAAAAAATCGCTGCTCTTTGTGATATAGACTTATCAGGAGGTGGTGATAATGTTCCCTGCAATGAATCAGCGGGGTTTACTTTTTGGATCATTTATCTAGCTAATCGTATTTTTGTGGATATAAGAAAGTAGAGAATTTGAGGATAAGATATTTAGCAAGCTCGCCCAAAAATCTAAACACATAGTCTCGATTCTTATATATCTCATACCTATTTAAAAGGAGATAAAAAGCAGACCAATTACTCTGTAGAATCCAACAAAGATCTTGCCTGTACAGCACCTTCGGTATCAGGATACTTTTCTACAATTCCATTCAGAATACTAATTGCTTCTCCTCTGTTTCCTAAACGAATATGGCATTCTGCAGAATTATAAAGTGCTTTTGAAACCCAAATTTCAAACGCCTCAAATAATACGCGAACTCTGGAATAATTTTCAATAGCAGCTTCGAAATTACCTTGATCCTGTTCAATTTTGCCTAAGTAGTACTGAGCTTCTGCACCACTTATTGTTGTGCTTTTATCTGCAATTGAAGCTAGTAATGCTTTTGCATCTTCGTATCTTTTTTCAGCGACAGCAACTTTACCGAGCCCTACATTTGCTGCAGGGTTTCCTGCGTTTACCTTCAAGGCTTCTTCGAATTCAGATTTTGCTTCTCCAGTTCTACCGGCAGCTAGACTAGCTGAGCCCATACCAACGTAGGCTTCTTGTCTGAAACGAGATCCTTTTTCAAGAAGCAGTTCGAAATAATTATGTGAAACATCGTATTCCCCTTTTCCAGAATATAAATTCCCTAAAATAATTAGTGCCGATGGGGTTTGATCGTCATTTGGAAACTCATTTACAACAGTTTGATACGCATTTATTGCCTTGTCAATTTGCCCTGTTTGACGATAAGAGTCTCCTAAATTGGAATATGCTTCCGGAGTTAAATTGTCAGAATTAGTAATCCTCAAATACTGGCGAAACTCTTTGATAGCTCCTTCATAATCGCCGGTTTGATAAACCGTTTCCGCTTGACGGTATCTCAATCTGTCTGCAGTTCCACTGCTAGGGTTATTGCTTAAGAAATCCTCTAGTACAGCTGAACTACTATCCACTCCTGTAGAAGAAAGTTGAGAATATTGAATACCATTTACAGCATCAATTATGTAGCTGCTTCTGGGATAATTTTCTAATACATTTTTATAGGCTTCTATCGCACGATCATATTCACCTGCGTTGTAATAGGAATCTCCAATATTATACTGTGATCTTGCTGCCCATTCTGTTCCCGGATATTTACTTATCACTGTCTGAAATTCTTCTATAGCCTGAGAATAATTATCAGAATTCAAATATATGTACGCAATGTTATATTGAGCTTGTTCTTTTAACCTGCTGAACGGATAAATTCGAAGAACTCTTCGGAAAGTAGTTACCGCTTCAAATGTTCTGCCTGATCGGTAGTAGCTGTTACCGACTTGAAACATCGCATAATCACCGCCAGGTTCTGCTCCAATAGCTTTGTTATAAAAACTGATCGCCTCAGCATATTTACCTTGAGCATAATATGCGTCTCCAATTCTTAATTGTGTATCTGTGTCGTAGGGGAAAAGAGCAATTGGAGGTGGATTATAATCATTTAGAAAAGCTTCCAGTGGAGCAACTGCTTTTTCGTAATCACCCGTAACAAAATAACTCCATCCCAATGAATAACGTGCTGCTCCGATCAATTCATGATTTGGGTAATTCCTGATAAAAATGGAAAATCTTTGTGCTGCATCGCCATATTGCTGCAGTTTATAGTAGCTATCAGCACTCCAGAATAAAGCTTCCGCTCCTATTTCAGAAGTTGGAGTTTCTGCGTACACTGATTCAAAAATAGGCTGTGCTTGTTCATAAGCTTGGTTTCTGTACAAGATCCATGCTTTTTGGAAGCGAGCTTGTCTTCTAAGTTCAGGATCAATACCAGCAATCTTTTCTGCTTCTTCAAAAGCTACACTTGCCCTTGTAAATTCGTTGTTTGCAAAATAGGATTCGCCCAAAAGTGTATAAACTTTTCCAGGATCCTGAAGATTCTTTTCATTTCTGATCAGAGTGAGTAATGTTTCAATAGCATTGCCGTATTGACCTGATTCAAAAGAAGAAACTGCCCATTCATAAAAAGCCTGTTCTACCCAAAGCCCCGTTTTGTATCGTTCACCAAACTCAGTAAAAGTATTGATCGAGTTTTCATATTGACCACCAAGTTTTTGATTTATAGCCTCGTAGTACAAAGCCTTTCTGGCCAATTCGTCGTTACCGGTTGCTGCTTTTTCAAAAGAGTCGGCTGCCCAGTGATATATTTTTTGTTTGTGATATAACCAACCAAGCCCGTAATGAGCACTTCTTTCTTTATCGGTTCCTTTAGTTAAATTCAAATACTGTAAATACGCTTTGGAAGACTCTTTAAAATCGCCAAGAAAATTAAAACTTTCTGCAATCAAGAAGATCGCTTTTTCTTTTGATTCATCATCCAGATATGGCATTGCAACTCTTAGAGCTTCTATAGACTCACTATACTTGCCCTGTTGATAGTAAGATTCTCCCAAAGCAGTGCCCACTCTTCTTGTAATAGGGTTATTGGGATATCTTTCTTTTAATACTTCAAAAGCGATTGAAGAAGAATCGAACTTATTTTCTGAGAGATATAACCGACCTCTTGCATATAATGCTTTGGGAGACCAATCACTTTCAGGGTATTTATCTGCTAAGGCCAAAAAGTATCTTCTTGCCTCAATATTATCTCCTTTTTCTACTGCAGCTTCCGCAACCCAGTACTCTGTTTCAGCTGCGGTAGCAATCGAATTGTATGTTTTTAAAGATTCCTGATAGTAGGTGATCGCATCTTCATAGTTTCCATTTTTTGAAAATCGATGTCCCAGATCTTTCAACAATATTTTTGAAAGATCATGTTTAGGATAATCCCGAATAAAGCTCTGATAATAGTATTCAATTCCGGTAGAGTCGATCCCGGTTTTTGAGCGAGCAATGTAATAATCGACAAATATTGAAAGTTCAGAATTGGTGTTATTCTTTTTAAACTGAGTTAACTTGTTCAAAGACTCTTCAAAAAAACCCTTTTCGAAAAGAATAACCCCATCTTGATAAACATCAGTTTTAGGTGATTGAATCTGCTGTGCTGAGAGTGGCCCAGAAGTTATAATGAATATAAAAAGTAAGCTGCTTTTAAACAGAATGCGCATTTATCGCTAGAATATAGTTTTGAGTTTATTCTTTATATGTCAAGATAGCGAATAAGTTCGTCAGCACGCTCAGAAAAATTATTTTCCATGTTCTCACTTCTTTCTTCCGAGATAATGATATAACCAAATCTACGTAGAGCAGCGCTTACTACTGAAGAATCTTCAAGATTTAATTTTATAGAAACTCTTATTGAATTGAGAGTATCATTAGGTTGCTGAACGGCTATTCCTAAAATTTTTGCGCTTTCCGTTTCAATAATTCGAACTATTTCAGATAATGTATAATCAATTTGAGCAAGTTCAATAGTAATTACTGATCCGTAAGAAGAAAGATTAAAAATCTCTCCAAGCCCATTCAGAACTTCTCTTTTACGTACCAGACCTAAAAAATTATTTTCGTTGTCAGTTACCGGAAGAACGTAAAGCTCGTGTGCAAACATTTGCCTAGTAGTCTCGAAAAGATGCTGAGAAATAGGAACAGATATAATTTCTTCAAGAGGCAGGTTAGATAACTCTGTGTTTTCATCAACGACCTCAGCAAGTGTTTCAATGCTGATCATTCCTTTGATTTTTTGATCATGACCTACAACAACAAACTTATTGATATGGAGCAAGTCCAATTTTGCCAAAGCTAAAGAAACAGGATCTGATTCTTTCAATGGTGCTATTTCGGTATTTAAAATCTCGTTAACCAGCATACTTATATAACTTCTCCGTTTGTCCCAATAGTATTCAACAAGTGTGAAAGTTGCTCAAAATCTTTTTCAGCCATACTAAAAGTAAGCTCTACATCACTTCCTTCATAAACTTCTTTATCGACATTAGCGTTCTCATGTATAAATGCTACTGCTTTATATTTACTCATCGGGATTTGAAGAGTGTGATCTACATATTCGCTTTCTATCATTTGTTCAATTTTGACTTCAAGCTCATCAAGGCCAATGCTCTGTTCTGCTGAGACAAAAATAGCATCTGGGTAATCTGATCTCAACTCCTTAATCTGATCTGTATCCATCATGTCTATTTTATTCAACACTAAAATAGTTCTGGTGTTAGTAGCATTTAATTCTTCAAGTGTGGTATCAACAACTTCTTTGTATTCATGAGCCATTTTTGAAGAACCGTCAACCACATGTAACAATACATCCGCCTCCCTAACTTCATCCAATGTTGATTTAAAACTCTCCACTAAATTATGAGGAAGCTTCCTTATAAACCCAACTGTATCTGATAGTAAAATAGTATGGTTTTCAAGCTCATGACGTCTTACCGTTGAATCTAGAGTTGCAAACAACCTGTTTTCTGCAAGCACATTTGTTTCGGTAAGTGCATTCATCAAAGTAGATTTACCAGCATTTGTATAACCAACTAAGGAAACGCGGTGCATTCCTTCTCTGCCTTTTCTTTGAGTAGTGCGTTGTTGATCAAGTTTTTTAAGCTTGTCTTTTAAAGTTGCTATTCGTTGTCCAATAATTCTTCTATCCGTCTCGATCTGTGTTTCACCCGGACCCTTGGTACCAATTCCACCTTTTTGACGAGAAAGGTGAGTCCAATATCTTGTAAGACGTGGAAGAAGATATTGAAGCTGAGCTAATTCAACTTGAGTTTTTGCAGCAGCAGTTTTTGCTCTTCCTGCAAATATATCAAGAATAAGAGCACTTCTATCCAGTATTTTCGCATCGGTTCCGGCTTCAATATTACGAACCTGTGTCGGAGAAAGATCGTCATCGAAAATAATGGTATCTATGTTTAATTCTCCTTTAAGCCTTTTAAGTTCCTGAAGTTTTCCTTTTCCAACAAATGTAGTTATATCGGGATTGGTTTTATTTTGCAGAACTTTCTCAACCGTTATTCCTCCCGCAGTATCAGCTAAAAGGGCTAATTCTTCTAAATATTCTTCTGCCTGAAATTTTGTAGTGTCTGGCCCATATAAACCAACCAGCATTACTCTTTCCTTCTCAATGTCAGAATTTTTAACGTCGTCTAACAATAATCTATCTCTTCTCTTTTATTCGTTTTGTAAATCTTTTAAATCAATATTTGGGATTTCGTGTCCTTCAAACCGATTTTTCAACTTTAAAGATACGATTTTTTCAAATCTCTTTCTTTTACTATCAGGAACATAAATCTTGAGTTGCTTAAATCCTTCTGTAAGGCTTTTGTCTAGTTCGGAATATGAAAAAGAGTACTCAACTCCTCCTTTTTCTTCTTTCTCTACCTGATCTAATACCTGAAACCAAGGTATGGTTTGAGATGGCTCATTAATATTTTTAACAATTCCATAGTCCGTAATGTAATGCTTAGATGCCAAATAACTTGAAATAAACCACATACATCCAATCCAGACATAGCATACAAAAGTCGGATAGCGACTGATATCATTTAAATAAAATGCCGTTACACCTAATGTACCAATCAATACCAAAAAAACGGTCGCAAATAATGGGTACCCACCCATTTTTCCGGCTCTCCAACTCATCCGCACTTTTCTTAGCCTGAATTTATTCATCACGGAATAACCGGCTAATAAGGTTGAAGAAATTGTAAACAATACAATTACACCTTGGAAAAATATGGAAAGTATTTCTTTCAATTAAGTAACTGTTTCAGCTTTATAGAAAATTGATACTAATGACTCTGTTACAAGGAGCAAGAACCCTGCCAGCATAAACCAATGCCAAACTTCTTTACCAAACCCACTGCTTCTGATCTCATTTTTTATCTGTTCTGAAGTTAACGCTCCTGAATCAACAATATTGATATTTTCTAAAACGAGTGGGTCAACAGTAGATTCTGAATAAAATATTGATTCGCTTCTGGATAAATTCAATGACATTTTATAAGTATTATTGCCATCTGTAATTGTAACCCATCCGGGCTCCCAGTCATAGCCGTTATAGTTTACTAAAATTGACCCTCCTGCATTTTGTGGGGTTACCTGAATACTTTCATTGTTGTATATAAGTTCTGTTTTGGAAGGATCGGCGTTTCCTTTCCATTCAAAAGCACTACCTAACATTTGATTATTCAATCCCCCTTCTTCTAAAGAAGCTGCATAAAGCATCGTTCTATAGTACATTGGAGCATATAATGCTTTTACTGGAAAGTTAGACCAACTAGGATCGTTACCAATAGTAAAAATCAAAACACGTCCTTCCCCAAATTTCTTCTCTCTGAGAAGAGGATCTCCATTGTTCAATTCCAAAATATTTAACCCTAATCCTGAATTGTTGGTTCTTAGTTTCAGGTAATAATAAACTTCTGGAACTGTGAAATTGAGTTCTTCATCTGATCCTCGTTCAAAAAGCCCCTCAAAGACGGGATGGTCTTCTAATAACAAACTACCTTTAGCAATAGAATTAAATGATGAAAATTCTCCAAGTACACCTACAAAATTTCCTGCGTTAAAGAGATTCAGAAAAGCATTGTAATTCTGTATGTCAGCTGTTTCTGAAGGAAAGAATACCAACCCTTTTCCATCTTGTACAAACTCTTGTAATTCTGAAAACAAAAACTCAGGTACTTCATCTAATCCCTCAAGAATCAGAGCGTCATAGTTTTCAATATTTATAGCAGATATCTCACTCATATTAACTTTTGAGTAATTAATCTGATTATTTCCTTCTTGCTGTGCATCTAGTATTACAGAAGTATAAGATACATCTACCGGGTTCAAAGACTCATTTACTACCCATAAGACATTCCTTTTTTCGGGAATCTGTATTGAAAAAAAATATTCATTATCGTATTGGAAACCGTCTCCTTCAATAATTGCTGAACCTGTAATTGGTCCTTCTCTGTCAGGATTGATCTCGAACGAAAAACTTTGAGTAACTCCTGGTTCTATTTCCAGTGGATATTGACCAACCGTTCCACCTTCTACTATTAGAGTCAAAAACTGATTTGCGGCAAGAACTTCACCTTCATTCTTAACCGCTACCTCTAACGTAAACGGAATTCCTTTACCAACCATAGAAGAAGAAGTGGATATCTCGGATACAAATGTATTTTGAGTTTTCACCTTTTCAACATTTAATATGGTAACACCAACATTCTTTAATCGGTCTTGAAAGTTATTCGTGATCACATAGTTTAATTCAGGATTATTATCACTTATTATATAGAGGTTCTTATTTTGAAAAGGTGATTCCTCTAAAATTGATAGCAAATTATTCAATCGTTCAGATAAAAAAGCACCGGTTTGTGTTACTTTAATTTCATTAAGCTTTCTTTCAATTAGGTTAGCACCTGAGATTGAAGCGTTAACAGGTTCTCCGTTTGTATTTTGGATTATGAATCTGTCTTTTTCGTTTGAAGCCAGTAATATTTCCTTAACCAACTCTTTAGCCTGGTCTGACAAAGGACCTTTTGAACCAATTCTATTCATGCTTATGCTATTATCGAAAAGAATTGCATGAACTGTAGGTTGATTGCTCGAAGCTCCTATACTTAGTGCAGGAGGAAGAAATGGCCGGGCTAAAACCATTGCCAAGCATGCTATTGCTAATAATCTGAGTAGAAGAAGAAGCAATCGCTTTATCTTTATTTTCCGAATAGTTGTTTTTTGGAGTTCTTTAAAAAAAGCCAATGTAGAAAACTGAACCCTTTTAGGCTTTCTCAAATTTAACAAATGTATTACCAGAGGTAGACCTATGGCCACTAAGGCAAATAAAAAAATGGGATTTAGAAAACTCATTTAGCTTAAAAAAATGTTACTTTCAGTATGATCGGGCTGGAACTTTTTTCGCAAAGTAGACTTAGCCATAGAAAAATCAATATTCAAAAAAAGATGGTTTAAATCCATTTATGCAACGTGCACTTACGCTACTAATTACAACCTTTATCTTTTCGTTCTTATGGGCCTGCTCATCTGTGAGCGAACAGCCATGGACATCAATGGTTCCTGCGGAGTCTAGCTTTTTAATAATTCCGAAAGAAAACGTTTCCATTACTAATATTTCTGATACGCGTTATGCTTCTATTTTAGAGGACATTACCGCAAGTTCCTCACAACAAATAGCTAGTTTCGACCCTGAAGTTTTATCAACCCTTTCTCTAAAAGGCATCGTTATTTTTCCTTCCAGATCCACGGAATCTGAATTGATTTGGATAACTAGTGCAAACGCCCCGATTGATACCTGGGTACAAAAATTCTACAAACCCCTTTCTCAAAATTATTATAACATTAAAGGTAATACCATTCATAAATTAGAAGCAAAGAACGGCACTGTACTCTATGCATCACAAGTACATGATTGGTTAGTTTTTTCTTCTTCAAGCTTGGCTGTTGAATCATCGATCAGGTCTTATTTGGGCTTAACTTCTACTATGGAAATACCTACTGACGCCTCTCCCGGCCAGTTAATTATGAACACACCAAATTTAGATGATTGGGTAGAGCAATTTTTGAATGTAAACTTAAGACCATCTGTTACTAAGTCTTTCTCCGGTTCAAAATCTGCTTCTCTTCTTTTCACAAGCGCCGGTGACTCATTGAATTCACCTGTAAACCTGGCAGGCAAAATCACTTTGTCAGACACCTCACGTTCTACTCTAATTCACGCACTTTCATCTAAGAATGCACCTATAGAATTAGATAGGTTTATTGCCAGCAACGCTGCTGCTTTTGCTCTATTTCGCTTACCCCCTAAAACTATCCCCAAAAAACCTCTCACCAGACTTACTGATCTCGATAGGTTTCTTCTTGACTCTAATATAGAGTACTCTGAGATCGCTACTACACTAGATGCTCCTTTTGCCGTTGAAACTTTTTCAGAATCTGGGTTAGTTTCAAATGGAGAATACTTATTCATGAGAAAACTCAGAGATGTACGTGCGTTCAGAAATAAACTAGAAGAATTGGTTCAGAAAGAACTCCTGACAAAATTCGGTAATTCTTATTTTGCAAGCAGTTCTATTTTGTCTGAATTAATTGGTTCAGAACTTAGTCCTTTTATTGATTTCTATATTTCATTTTCAAGGGATGTAGTTGTAATCTCTAACAGGCGTGGTCTTTCCGAAAGTGTTGAGTCTGACCGAGCAAGAAGGAGGGTAATATATTATAATGACGATTACTCTAACATACGCAAGGGTTTACCCACCGAAGTAAGTGGTTTTGTATGGGTTGAATCATCTGAATTTCAACGATTTTTAGAACCTTTTTTACTGCCGAAAAATGAAACTGCAGGATTGTTTAATCAATTTGAACTTGCACACATTACCTTTCAACGATTAAACCAATCTGCTATAGATTTCTCACTATCAACCAAAAGTAAAGAAGGATCAACTCAGCCCTATCAAGAATTATGGGTAACTTCATTATCAAATAGTGACCTAACTGGCGCACCGATTCTTGGTGATGTAGCAGGGAGCAATACCGATGAAATTATTTATGCCACTGAGGACGGGAATATTTTTGCGGTTGCCGGAGATGGCACTATTGTTCTGCAAACTACTACTAATGGCAGCATTCCAGTTGGAAGCCCGGTTTTATATGATTGGTACGGTAACAACCAACCAGTAATTATGATCGGCGCCGGAACTAAGATCTTTGCATGGAACAGAAGCGGAGCGCTTCTACCCAAGTTTCCTATAGAGCTGAATCGGCAAATAACTGCACCTATTGTGGTTACCGATGTTCGACGAAATGGAATTCCTGAAGTTATTGCAGCTACAGAAGATCGACTGTTACATGTAATCGATGGCAGAGGAGAGAACGTGTCCGGATGGCCACGAAATGTGAACACTGCAATTACAACCAAACCTGTTTTTGCACAGGTTGATGGCACCTGGTCCATTTGGGCTTTTTCTCAAAACATACTCCATAGTTGGCTTCGCAACGGCGCTTCTCGTCCCGGTTACCCTCAATTTGTAAATGCAGGATTTAACGGATCCCCTCTTGTTTATGAGAGCTCTGTATATGGAGCCGCTTCGGATGGAAATCTTTATTCCATTGGCAAAAATCCAAGTTTCAGTGATTCATTGGGAACCTTTACAAGCATGGATTCTATTTCTGTGAAATCTCTTTATGTGACTAACAATGAACTTTTATCTGTTTCTGTTTCAGAAAATGTACTTTTAAAAGACAGTACTAACTTTTTCAGAGAAGATCTGTTGCTTGCTCAAAGTCGAAACGGTTCCGTTTTTGGTTTTAATTTATTGGGCGAAATCAGATTAACAGAAAATTTAGGACAACCGGCCTCCCACACTTTCCAACCCACCTTAGTTGATATTGATTCTGATCAAAATGATAATCTTTTGGCTCTTGCAGAATTCGGCCGCCTCTTTGCCTGGGAAGTTTTAACCGGAGAGCGGTTTTATGATCTACCTACTTCCGGTATGAGGTTCCCAATTATTGTAGACTTGAATGGTGATGGTAGAAAAGAACTTATTGCTCAAACAAGAGAAGGGTTGAGATGTTGGACCATTTTGAGGAGTAACTAACGATCTAGAATCAAGAATGAAAAGTTAAAGATTATGATAGACGTAGTTGGACAGTTTTTATACTTCTCAAGCCCGCTACCTTTAATATTTTCAATGTTTTATTTTTGGTGCCTTAAAGAACATTCAATATTATTCCGATTATTTTCAGGAATTACAATTGGACTATTTAGTTCCATTCTCATATTTCTTACTAGTATAGCTATTCTCTTAAGAAATGGGTTGGGCCCAACTTAAAGTTTAGCTTCTACGTTTTAGTTATTTTTTTCAGGAAAGAATATCTGCTAATGCTTCTTCTAATTCTTCAAATCTGAATTCGAAGCCATGAATTTGAAGTTGTTTTGGTTGCATCCTAATACTACCAGTTATGGGTTGAGCGGCTTCACCAAATGCTAGTTCGAGAGCAAATTTTGGCACTCGGAAAAATGATGGTCTGTTCATTACATCTCCCAATGTATCTGCAACTTCATTCATTGTTGCGGGGTTTGGTGAGCATACATTATAGGCCCCGGCAATTTCTTTCTTCTCAATCGGAAAAATTAAAGCGTTTATGAGGTCCTTACGATGTATCCAGCTCATATATTGTTTGCCGTCGCCAATGGGGCCACCTACAAAAAATTTAAACGGAGGGATCATTTTTTCCAGTGCTCCCCCACCTTCTTCAAATACGATTCCAATTCTTGGATTAGCAACTCGAACTCCAAACCGGATAGCTTTTTGTGATTCTTCTTCCCAATCTTTGCAAACACTTGCGAGAAAATCGTTTGCAGCTTCATGCTCTTCAGTAAGTACAGTATCTCCCTGGTCTCCATATATTCCTGAAGCGGAAGCAGAGATAAAAACGGATGGCTTTTTTTCTGCTTTCTCCATTGCTTCAACTAAAGAACGGGTCGAATCTATTCTACTGTCATATATTCGTTTTTTTACATCCTCATTCCAACGTTGACCAAAGATGTTTTCTCCCGCTAGGCTGATCACTGCTTCACAGTTTTCCATTTCTTTAGTCAGATCAGAGTCCCAGCTAATAAACCGTTGGTTTGTAGCAGATTCATCCTCATATTTTTTAGGATCTCTTGTAATAATGACAAGATTTTTTCCCTTTTTAAGAAGTGTTTCTCTTAGTTCCTGACCTATAAATCCTGTCCCGCCTGTGATTAGAATACTCATGATGTCATACTAGATTTTTACGCTCTTCTGTTTAACCAATCAAATCTGAGATTCGTTTACCTAATCCCAATTCCTATCCCTTTTCTAAGATCAATTTGGCCATCTTTCAAAACCTTTAATCCAGAATATGGATCATTTGAAATCAATAAATTACCATCTAAATCTGCGTATTCACTAAAAAGCGCCAAAACACCTCCCGCAGTTATCCCTACAGAGCTTTCAACCATACACCCTATCATTACTTCTAATCCAAGTCTGTGAGCCTCCTCAATGGTCCGCTTTGCTTTTACAAGACTTCCTATTTTCATCAGTTTAATATTGATGACGTGAAACGCTTGAGCAATTTCTGTTATATCTTCACTTCCTGTAAAACTCTCGTCAGCACAAAGTGGAAGAGGGGAACGTTTTTTAAGTTCTCTTAACTCTTTTTTCATTGAAGCGTGCATCGGTTGTTCTATAAGTTCAACATTTTGAGATTTTAGAAACTCAATTTCTTTTAATGCCTGATCAACTGTTTTCCAACCTTCATTAGCATCTACGCGAAGGGGTTTATCAGTTACTTCTCTAATTCCTTCAATGATTTCCCGATCATGATCAGTTCCCAATTTTATTTTATACAATGGATAAATATCCGCTTCTTTGATCTTTGTTTGAATTACCGGAATTTCGTCAATCCCAATTGTATAAGATGTTACTGGACCTATATTAGAATTTGCTCCCCACAATTTCCATAGTGGTTGGTTCTTGGACTTAGCCCACCAATCCAGCCAAGCCATTTCTATGGCTACTTTACCCGATTGAGGGATTTCGAGTGCAAACGTTGATTTTATCTTTGATGAAGATTCTTCAATAAATACTTCAATATCTTCGGGAACTTTAATATTGCTCAATTCATCAAATGGAAATTTTTCAAAATATTTAACAACAGTTTCGGAAGTTTCATTATAACGCGTATTCGGACCGGCTTCACCATAACCAGTGATTCCATCTTTTTGCAAAGTAAGAAATATGTTTTTTACAACTGATTTTGATCCTCTTGCAATCGTAAAAACATTTTTTAGCTTTAGATCTTTAACTTCCCAAGTTGTATTAAAGTGAGACATAGCCAAATTCCTGAATAAGTATTAGATAAACATACATAGCGCAAGAAGCGGGAATTAGCGCATCGAAACGATCAAAAAAGCCACCATGTCCCGGAAGTAAATTTGACGAATCTTTTACTTCTGCTTTTCGCTTTATTTTACTTTCGATCAAATCTCCGATCGGGCCGAAGATTCCTATTAAAAAGATAAGTGGAAGTCCATTTAACATTGTGATAGGTGAAACAAATGGAAGTGTATATATCGAAACGGCTAACCCAACTGCACATCCAATAAAACCGAACAGGAATCCTTCTACTGTTTTCT
>TARA_R100000541_G_scaffold13823_2_pt1 | contig 14757 bp, 29 predicted proteins | sample TARA_R100000541 | Tara Oceans TARA_R100000541 (sample SAMEA2621416) | marine metagenome | biome: marine biome (ENVO:00000447); feature: surface water layer (ENVO:00002042); material: "saline water (ENVO:00002010), including plankton (ENVO:xxxxxxxx)" | depth 5 m | reverse complement strand
CGTACGCTTTCTTTAACTTCTCTTCTGATGTCATAATTATAATTTTTTTATTTAATTGTTTATTTAATCTATAATTTATTAGCACCATCTATCTGTTACGGAAACGGTAACATTAGAGAATCCCTTCCTCAATAGATGGTCACGAGATAAATCATTACTTTGTAGCTATTAACTAACCCCATAATTCCTATTATCTCTTGCTAAAATCCTAAGTGTGCAGCATACGCTTCGCTATAAACCACCATATTACAATAAAGGTGGTACACTTGATAGATTTAATATGTAAGTTGTAGTGGCTAGGTTAAAACAAACCATCATCTACTTTAAGTTTTAATAAACTTACAATTTATATTCTATCTTTATTCAGTGAATCAGAGTACCTAATTAAAGGTCTGGTCACTTGGTCATAGGCTTGACCTTCATTAGCACCATCTATAATAGCTGTATCTATAACTAGGCAACTAGTAAATAAGGTAAACAACTTAATGTTTCACTACTATAAATGGTCACGAGATAATAGATAGTATGTCTTAGTCTCTGGGTCATGACTCCCTTCTCTAAACCTCTAACTTCTTGAACTAACATAATCCAATTGGATTATTATCTCTTTGCTGCCAACTCCTCAGTGTAAATATGTGTGTTTGCACTTTATCCCTCTCTAATGACGTCTGATAATATACATTGCATATTATACTTTCAAGGGTACACTGGATAAGGTTATGTGTAGTTATTTTAAAACAGACTTGCACTGCTATTTGTACTATGAATTTCACATTATTAATGGGCTTTAACCATCAAATAGTAATACTACACTTTCCCTTATCTTTATTTTGTGATTATATTTAGTAACACGCTCAATCTAAGAAGACTCTCGTTTCTTTTATATAATCACTAGGTCATAGGTTTAACCTTACCTTTATTTTGTGATTTAATAGTGTGGTGCCTCCACGTCTAATCTATTTTTATACTACTATTGATTTAATCACAAGGTCATAGGTTTAACCTTTACTTTCTGTTTGTTTTTGGATTTTCAACCCCAGAACAGGTACTGGTATTTCATTCCTGTTGTTAGTAGAGAGTACAGGATTCGAACCTGTGACACTTAGATTACGTTTAGCTGTTACTAAGTAGGTAGGTTTTGCCATGAGCTAAGAATGTACTATTCATTATTAATACACCCATCCATATAGACTTTATCTACACCTGCGTTTACCACTTCGCCAACTCTCTGTTTTAACTGATGTCCAGAGCTTAATTATTCTCTAAGGTATTTGACCACCCAAACGAAATATAACAAGATGGACTTGTGCGTGTCAGTTAACTACGCCATATATTAAAAGTGAGATTATCATCTTTATTCCACTCCTATGATTTCATTGCTTCTATGGATTTCTCCTCCACTCCATCATACTTGCTTCGTGCCGTTGTCAGTTAGATATATTTAACCTCACTTTATTTTTAAAAGTAAATATTAGTCATTCAAAGCTGCCTATGGCATCATACACTTTGATATATTTACATATTGCTAATACTTACTTTATTTTAAAAACTTTTTGCTCCACCTTAAGTCTTGTGGAATGTGTTGGGAATTTTTACCCAATCTAGTATGATTAACTGTATGACTTTTCCATGTCTTACACATCATCAGATAATTAACTTCTAAATTAATAGAAGAACATCAACTACTCTTAAATGTAGTTTTATAATAAAAGCTTTACTAGGTGATAGGTCAAGTTACACCGAGTTTTCTCTTTTGAGCTATTAACTCTGAGGACGCCTTTAGTCATTGGCTATTATTACTGTTTATCTTTAAGCAAAAAGTTTAATTTTACTGTTTGTTATTACTTCTACACCAGCACTCATCTCTTCTATTATGTGAGTGTCATCTATTTTACAGATGATTTTATGTAGCTCTAAGCTTCTATTTGTTTAAGGGATTTCTGCTTTCCCCACCATTTTTCAGGATTTATACTACTGTTTTTAAATTAAAAACTCTTTGCTCCACTTTCAGTCTTGTGGGATGTATAAGTTTAATATTTACACCTTGATTTGACAAAACTTAATTGTCTACGTCAAGGGATTATTTCTTAATACATCATCTAATAAACAACAACTACTCTGAAATGTAGTTTGTAAGTGTGTTCTGTTTCTTGCTACTCTCTTTTGCACGTAGCCCATGCGTTGTAAATTTAATTATTTACTTTATTGTCTGATTATTGCATACCCTCAGTTAAGGCTGTTACACTCTATTTCAATTTACACAATTTACTAACTGCAATAGCTTTCTTTTTGTAAATCCTTACTGTTTATCTTCAAGCAAAGAGTTTATTAAAAATAAATGCTGTGGACTTGAACCACAAATATTTAACGTTCTATCTTGATTAAGACCTGCTTTTTTTTGGTCAACTAATATCCTCGCCCATAAAAGAGACATTTATTTTTTATTATATATTTTTGAAATTTAGATTTTATTAAATAAAGATTGTTAAAATTCGATCTTTATGTATAATCAACTTATCACCTTTTTGTTTAAATTCTATAAAGTTTTCGTCTAAATCCCATTTTTTCCAACCATCAATATATTTGTGAGTCACTCCGTAATCTGTTCTAATTTTGTACATATTTGTTAGTTTTTTTAATTATTAATAACATATTACACCATCATATATGTAGACATCTATTACATGGTACCACAAAGGGCAGATGACTATTAATAAGCTATTTATTAATCACAGCTCAATATATTAATTAAATTCTAGTCAATAGCACCCATGTATTTTCATCTATATATTGTTCTACTAACATAATGTTATAATCAACAGATGCATGGATTGAACTCGTTGTGTCAAACCATTTTACAGTAAATAGTTTACTGTTTGTTTCATGTTTACATATGTTATAGATAACATTTTTAATATTCTTATGCCAAAACTTACGTCCAATTAAGGGATGTTGGACGTTTTGTTTAGCACTCTTTCTTTTAGGAAGCATATCTTAACATTAATGCTTCTTGTAATGATTGTGCAGCTATTAATACTCCTGCAATTAAATAGTTTTTCATGATTTGTGATTTAGATGATTAGTGATTATTGTTGTTTTAGCTATTCATTAGCTATCAATGTATTTGTTGTAATTTTATTTACAGTCATTAGCTAACATGCATATAAATGCTGTTGATAATATTGCTGTGAAACTTATTGGATACCAATTTTTAATGTCTTCAGACAAGAAGAATGCAAACATTATAAAGCATATTATAAATGATGCAAATAATATAAGTGATTTCATTTGATTTCTTATTTAAATAGATTATGATTTATAAGATTATACTGCAAAGTTAAAATTGTTTACTACTTGGTTTACTATTAATGCAACTGCTACTGTTGTCATAAATAATCCTGCTAATTTTTGTGTTTTTGTCATTTTGTTTTTATTTATTTATTTTTGTTTTCTAAATGTGTTCTCAACTGGCACTTGATATGTTTCCCTTCAATTTGTGCAAGGTTTAATTAGACTCGTGAGAACACTTTTTAGCTATTAATATATATGTTTAGTTATTGTATAGGGTTAAATAATTTGCTTAAAGTGGGGTTGTTTTATTATCACTCCCAAGCTAATCATTTTCCCTAATATAATAATCCATTTTACTTTCTATTCTAATTAGTTTTTCTATTTTGATTTGTTAGTTGATACTTTCTATTTCTTGTGATTTCTCTTTGATTAATAACGAGAACTCCTAACAGTCAGTACCTGTGAAAAGAAAGCGCACCCTCCCGAAAGGGAGAATGCACATTCAATGAATTAAAGATTTACTCAACAGCAGATAAGTGAGCACTACCATCTGTTTGAGGCAATTCACGTAACAATACGTCTTGAGCATTTAAATCCTCTGTAAAGTAACTGTTTCTGTAAACAGGCTTACCGTGGTAAGTGATTACAGCCTTTGTTTTAGGATTAATTTTTGGCTCTTGAGGAGTACCATTCTTACGAATGTAAGGCTTTAATGTTTCCTCAATAACAATCTTACCTGCAATAGGTAAAACAGCACCATTAACTAAATAATCTCCTAAAAACTCCAAAGCGTCAGCTTCAAGAGTTAAATAGGCAGTACGCTTAGCTACGCGACCAATTCTACCAAGACCTGATAAGGCTTTACTTTGCACCATTACTGAACCAACCTCGCGAACCTCGCCAGTTTCTTTATCAGTAATAGTTTTCATTTCAACTACATTTCCTGTTCTTGAGTTTTCGATGATGGTAACTTGATTTTTCATTGTGATTTGTTTTAATGATTAAAGTGACTCAATACGAGACACCATTAGATAGCGAATTGCCGTTTGGCTACACCCTACTACCCAAAATTTAAAATGAGTGGGGGTTGAACTGCTATTTATCCCTCACTCTCCTATATTTTTTCCAAAAAAAAAAATAAAATAAAAAAAAAGAGAAGTATCTCTACCTCTCCTTAAATCATTCATTTAATTTATTCTAAACTATCATCCAATCCTCTGCTAAAGCATCTGATCCTGATGGAGCCCACATTGCTATATCTCCTTGAGCAGTAAGCAACTGGAAGTATGGCCTAAATTTAATTATAGCTCCTTTAGGTAAATTATGTGCTGCCCTAGTATTTTCATTTGCTTCTATACCATCAGGGTAACCTGGCATTATAGTAACATACATTTCTTTACCATTCCATCCTGATCTAGCAATCTTGCTGCCTTGCTTAGCCATCATTAATGCATCACCAAATGATAATCTACCATTAGGTCTATACGATGATTCAAATACATCTTTGGGTGACATAGTCAAATACCCTGCATGGTTAGGGTGATTAGGTTTGTTTGAAGGCATAGGAGCATACTCTACCATATACACATCATCATCCGGATCTTCATTAGCTGGTAAATCCCAACCCTGATAATTAACGTACCATCCTCTCTTAACTAATTTTGCACTAACTTGTTTTGTTCCAATGTAATTATTCATAATTATATTTTTAAATTTAAGCTAAATTAATAAAAATTAATCAATTGTACTAATTTAATATAAAAAGTTGTATATTAGCCCTATGAAAATTAGCTGGATAAAATTAATGAATACTATATTCTTCTTTAAAGGAGTACCGGTAATAGCCAAAAGCATGTATTACCCTAGAGTAATAAGTCTAGCTATATTTATAATAGCAATAATAATAACAATAATAAAAATCTTATTAATAACAATTTAAACAAATAACAGTGGAGCCAAAAGAAATAGAATTTACAGAAAAAAACATTGAAGAATCAACAGTCTATAGTTCTTTTTTGAAAACGATAGAAAGTAATAATCTTAATTGGCTACCTAGCGATAGTAATCAACCTACTCTTAGTCTTAAACCTCAACCTGGTGTTAATTATCAATCTGGTGTTAGTAACATAAATTATCCTCTCAAAAAAGGTGATATCTTACAACATAAATTAACAAATGAAGATAGAATTAACGCTATAATAGCAGATATGACTGAACTTAAAGATAAAGTTGATGCGCTAAATAAAACAGCAAGAGAGTTAATATCTGATATGAGGTCAGAGAAACACGAAAGAAGAACACTAAGTAAATAGAAAAATAATGATATATCTAATAAAATTAATTGTGATATTAGGGATGATAGCATTCCCAATCATAAAGACAGGATTAAAAGGAGCAGTAAAAGCTACTATTGTAAAGGGGCTTTTATTTGGAACCATCTATGATACTAGTCTTTATCAAGTAAGTGACAAAGACGGTACAGAGAGTATGTTAAAAATACATGTAATACAATTTTACTTGGGTTTCTTCGCTATCTCTATGGCCTGGAAAGAGTATATTTAAAATAAATAAGAAATAAAATTACAAAACTATGTTTACAAAACAAAAAGTAAATAAAGATGCGTGGTTAGTTCATTATGAAACGATAATGGAACGTTACAGCAAAACATTTACATCAGAAGAAGATGCTGATAATTACATTAAAAACATTAAGAACGAATAAACTGTTCATTAGGAAGAGTATATTAAAATATAGTGATGCGTAAATTAGGTTATTTCTAAAGAATACTATATATTTGCAAAATAGTTATTACAGTGTTAGATCTAGTATAAAATCTGCAGCTAATTAATCCACACATATTAATAGGGTACAGTAGACTAGGGAGGTTAAAGTAATAATGTTTGAATACACAGGAAACCTTTTATAAATACGCTCAAGATTGGATCAGAATAGGAACAAGTAATTCCTTCTGAATTAACAGATGTTATTGATCCTTGGCAATTATTACACTGTCTTGAGGAAATTATAATAAAAACAAGTCCAGGTCATGCCAAACCAGCAATGTCCAAGGGATTTGTGTATCTAATAATTAAAACAATAAAATGAATAAGATAGCTAAATATATAGAAAGCATACGTAGTGACCATAAGGCTCACTATTAATAAGGTTGTTTACATAGATTACTTCAATTTTTAATACTCTTAATTTAAAACTTAAGAGTATTTTTTTTGTTTTAATTAGGTTGATTCATTTATTTGTACTAATTTAGCTGCATGAATACGAAAGATAACTTAGAAGAGTTTAAAAAAGCTATAGCAAATGGGGCATTTAACATAGGAGAGATAGCCAAGAGTCTTAAGATACCACCTTCCAAGAAGAGGGTTCTTAACATGACCAAGGATGATATCTTACAATACAATGCATTAATTTTTCATAAAGGTTGCAAATCTTTATCATCTGCCGAAAGGAAAATGGTGCAAGATAGAGTTGCTTATGGATTAAAAAATGGTACAATCAAGACTGAAGAAGTAGCTAAAGAAATAAATATGTTAAACGCTCTAATACAGGGAGAGTTAAAGAAAAAAATATATGATGATAGTAGCATTAACAAGTAAGGATGACTTTAAGTCAAAACTTAGTAGTATATTAGACGCCGCAAAGATCAAAGGTGAAACAGGAATAGTAATAATGACAGATAAATCCTGGCACGATAAAATATACAACTTTATGGTTGATCATAATTCAGTTGGAAAATTAAAAATGGCAGGACAGACGTTCTTTATAGTAAAAGAGATGAGAATAGAAATTAAACCTATAGATTTTTACATATGATAAAAGACACAATGAAATACTGTCCTATACTTGGATGTACTGGATGGGTAGTAGAAAATAATGAAAAAAAATTTGTTAATTTAGAAAAAAAAAGCCAAGTAAAAAAAATAAAAAATTATGAAAAGTAGACTTAAATTTAAGGAGCTTAAAGAAAAGGTGGAGGTTTGGGCGAAGGAAAAAGGTATCTTAGAAAAAGGAACAACTATGGGTCAGGCTAAAAAAACAATAGAAGAGGCTGAGGAAATTAAAGTAGCTATAAGTAACAATGACAAAGAAGAAATTATTGATGGAATAGGTGATACTCTTGTTACTTTAATAATACAAGCAGAGATGCAAGGGTTAGATATTCTTGAATGTTTAGAATCAGCGTACAACGTGATCAAAAGTAGGGAAGGAAGAATAGTTAATGGTGTTTTTGTAAAAAATGTCTAGTATATTCGAACAAATAGTAAACGGATACTCTAACTTGGTTAAATCTAAGTTGGGGATATCTAGCGAGAAAGATGAAGAGGTCTTTATAGCTAGAAGAGAGATATGCAATGCATGTCCTGAAAAGACAGCTTTAGATAGATGTGGTATTTGCGGATGCCCATTAGCAGCAAAGACTAGAAGTTTAGTTAGTAATTGTCCAGATAAAAAATGGTAGAACATGATGCTTAAAATAGTATTACACCCAGAGGTAATTAAATTTCTTCAAGAAACAGCAACAGTTAGGATCTACGAAGATCAAGAAACATTTATTGTAAACAACTCATGGTATGTTCCAACAAATGAAGAGAATACATATACAGTTAAATTTTTAAAACCACAAGAACCAAATGAATAATAAATACTACACACCAAAAATAGAAGAGTTTCATATAGGGTTTGAGTATGAGGCAAAAGTAAAAGGTTCAATAGAAACATCTTACTCCACATTTATATGGCATGGTCATAATTCAATTGTCACTGAATTTAATTCATCTACTATCAGAGTAAAATACCTAGACAGAGAGGATGTTGAGGGTTTAGGGTTTATACCTGTAGCTGATGAATGGTGGCATAAAACAAATATAGGAGATAATTGGCAGATACTTAAAATAAGCAAAAACGGTTATCAAATTAGTTATGGTCAGCATGAATACATAGATAAAAGCAAAGGGATATTTAAGGGAGTTATCAAAAACAAATCAGAACTTAAAAGATTATTAAAACAATTAGAGATGTGATTATTAACAACACAAAAACAATATCAACTTTAGTTAGTTGTTTTGAAAAAAATAATATGATTAGTGATGATGAGATAAAAAAATATTATTTAGATGAAACTGGAAAATACATACCAAAATTAAAAAAAAAACTTAATATAAATGACAACAATTAAATACGATCAAGAAGTAAGAGACGCAATAATGACAGGTGTAAATAAGCTTGCCGATGCAGTCAAAGTAACATTAGGACCAAAAGGACGTAATGTAATAATAGGGCTAAATGGCCAAGACCCAAAGGTGACCAAAGACGGAGTATCTGTAGCTAAAGAAATAGAGCTAGAGGATAGATTGGAAAATATGGGAGCAGTTCTTGTAAAGAGAGTTGCTGAGAAATCTAATGATAATGCCGGAGACGGAACTACTACAGCCACGGTTCTTACCCAAGCAATATTAGTGGAAGGAATGAAATTAGTAGCTGCAGGTTATGATCCTTTGGAATTACAAAAAGGAATTAACGCAGCTACTCATGAATTGGTGCAAGTTCTCAACAAGAGAGCTATTTCTGTAAAACATGATTCAAGTATGATTGAGCAGATTGCTACAATCTCTGCAAACAATAATAAAGAAATAGGGAAGATAATTGCAGATGCATTTAAGACTGTTGGTGCCGATGGCGCTGTATCAGTTGAAGCTGGATCTGGATTTGAGACTGTCGTCCATAAAGTAGATGGTTTACAGTTCGATAGGGGATTAGCCTCTGCTTATTTCTCTACTTCCCCCGAAAAGGCTGAAGTATCAATGCAAAATCCATTAATAGCAATAGTGGACGGTAAATTAAAGACTACTGAACAAGCAATGGCTTTGATAACGCCAGTTATAGCAAAAGGAGCTCCATTGGTAGTGATTGCAGAGGATATTACTGGAAACGCATTGTCAACACTTACTCTAAATAAAATGCGTGGTGGTCATGAAATTGCAGCAGTAAAGAGTCCAGGATTCGGGGCATTTAGAACAGAACTTATTGGAGATATTGCAGCCATTACTGGGGCTCATGTAATACCTGCCGAAAGAGTAGTTGATGTAGAGCCTACTGATATAGATTTCTTATTTGGTTCAGCTAGTGCTGTTAAAATAGAGCAAATGAATACCGTTATAATGGGCGGGAGAAGGAATGAGAATGATGTTGAGATTAGGATTAATAAAATAGAAGCAAAGCTAAACGAAAACAAGATAACTAAATTTGAGGCTGATAAATTAGCTGAAAGAAAGGCAAAACTTGGAGGAGGAGTAGCTATTATAGAGGTTGGTGCTAAATCTGAATTGGAGATGTTGGAAATGAAAGACAGGATTGACGATGCTAAAGAAGCTGTAATCAGTGCTTTAGAAGAAGGTGTTGTTGTTGGTGGAGGAGTTGCATTATTGATTGCAAGAAAACAAATGAAGTCAATTCCGGATAACGGAACAGATGAGATAAAAGGAGTGAACTTATTGCTAAAAGCAATAGAGGCACCATTCAGGGCCATATGTGAAAACGCAGGAGTAAGCGCAGATGTAAAACTTGATGGTGTATTAGGAAGACCCACGGGAACAGGGTATAATGCTAAGACTGATCAGTACGTTCCTATGTATCATGAAGGGATCTTAGATCCAAAAAAAGTAACCAGGATAGCACTAGAGAGCGCCGCGAGTGTTTCGGGAACCTTATTAACAACTCAATGTGCATTAATTGAATTACAATAAGAAAAATGAAACAGCATGAGATATTAAACGAAATAGAAAGAAGAGAGTATTACAATAGGCTTGCTCCTTTTCCAGTATATGACACAGAGATTATAAACGATTTAAAAAAGTTAAACATGATTACATCAAAAGATATCAGTAACAGTGAGCCAATACATTATTGCAAGACGTGCTTGTCTATAGTAATAAAGACTGTTGAGTTCGAAAAAGGAGCTGATGGAGAAGACAGGGAAGTGGATTATTGTCTAGACTGTGGCAACACAGACATAGATTCTGCACACATATCTGAATGGGAAGACCTATACGAAGAAAAGTATGGAGAAAGATTCTTAACTAAAAGCAAAAACAAAGATTAATGAGTATTCTTAAACTAAAAGACTGGAACAAAGAAGGTAGTGAATTAAAAATTAAATACTTCAGCTTAACAAAGAAGTGGCTTGATGAGAAAACAACTAAGCTTCACAATGAAGTAGAATCCATCAACAATACAATAATTGAAGGAAAGTATGTTATACATACTGTTATGTCAAGAACAAAAGACAAGGAGAATTATCAATTAAAAGTTAGAATAAAATTTTATGCTGACAACTCAAAACATGAACATAAAAAGAATACACACAGACAAAAAATCAATATTTAGATATTGGTTAGAATTCCTTAAGCCTTATCACAAGCTAAGAACTAAGGAAATAGAAGCTTTGAGCTTAATGTTGTACTACAGGTATGAATTGTCTAGGGAGATTAAGAATTTGGAAACAGTTGATATGATATTGTTCTCAACCCAGACAAGAGGCAAGATAAGAAAGGATCTAAATGATATGGGCCAAAAAGTTTTTAATAACCTGCTTACATCATTACGAAAAAAAGGAGTTATCACAAAAGATAATAAAATAAACCCGGTACTAATACCAATGATGACTGAAAAAGGATTCAAGTTAGTATTTAATTTCGAGGTAAAGCATGAAGCTAAATAGAGCAGAAGAGGTTAAAATTAAAGAGATTGCAGAGAAGTATGATTTATCTGTAAAAGAAGTAGAGTCAATCATATCTTCTCCGTATTCCTTTATTCATCAAACTACAAAGAGTATGGTGCTTAAAGATAATATGACCAGGGAAGAGTTTGACGAAACAAAAACAAACTTCAATCTACCTTCAATAGGTAAGTTATACGCATCGTATTTTATGTACAATGAAATACAAAAGAAAAAAAATAAAAAAAACTAGGATATGTTAAAAATAAAAATTATTTTAGCGTAAGTTTAGCAATTAAAATTTAAAATTAGAAATATTATGGCAAAAGGTAAGTTTAAGGAAATAGAAGCGACAACTCCAGAGGTAGAGGATCAGGAAACAGAAGCTACAAAAGCAAACGCATTATTAATTACAGTTGATTTGGCAAATGCATTAGTAGAGCATTTGTCTAAGGATACTTTTTCTGTAGTTGATAGATTAATTAACGGAATTAGACAATCAAGAGCAGTTACTGTAACTGACGAAGCAAAAGAAGAAGAATAAATGAAAGCTATAAAAGAAGGATTTGTAACTAATGACGTAAAGAGGCTGAAAGATTTAGATGCAAGAGATCTTGGTGTGAAGGATTTTTTTACACATAGGGATAAGTCTAAAAGAAAAACAGCAGGACTGGTAAGTGATTCTGCTAATATTTTGGGAGAGGAAATTGAAATTAAACAGGAGCTATATGATAAGTCATTAGAAGTGAGCAGCTTACCATCTCATGTAGCTCCAATGTTTACAGGTGTTTTTCTAACAGCAAGAAGAAACAAGCTTACTGAGAATGGAATATACTTACCTACAGCATCTTTTGGAAAAGGATCTGATACGGATATGGATGTAGATTTCTCTGACAAACAGATTGTATTAGCTTGTGGAGAACATGCAAGTCAAGTAAGTCCAGGAATGGAGGTTGTTATCAACATGGATAACTTTAAAAAGAGACTTGAAAGCACAATGGCCCAAAAGCTAAACAAAGAATACGAATTTATACTACCTATCGAAATCATTGATAGCATTGAGTACCTATATATCTCAGAGAGGGATATAAAATACATTTCAAACACAAATAAATAATGACATTAAGATCTAAAATATTAAAAGCAATTGATGAAGCGATAGAATTGTCTGCAAATGCAGGTCAAAATATTCAAGCTAGAGGAGCTATTATCAAGTTAGTTGGAGCAAGAGCTGCTATTGCATCAGCAATTGAAGAAGAAGAAACTGAAGAGGAAGAAACTGAAGATACTGAGTAGGAAGCTAAGTGTTTATTGAGATAATAAAAAAAACTATCACACAACTATGAGGATAGCCTAACTTGACAGTTAGGCTATTTTGTTGTATATTGGCAAAAACAAAAGGAGAGAAGAATGAATTTATTTGAAAATAATTGGTATGTGTATTTTCACAGGAAGCCAAAAAATTTAAAACTGTTCTACATTGGAGTAGGAATGGTCAAGAAATACCAAAAGAGATTTAAAAGCACACACAATAGAAATCCTCATTGGAGGAGAACTGTTGCTAAGCATGGTGGATTTCATACCGAGAAGGTAGCAGAGAATCTGACAATGGAGAGTGCTCATGAATTAGAGGTATTTCTTATATCTGAATATGGGTTAGAGAACCTAACTAATATCACTGAAGGAGGAGAAGGGTGTAGATCCAAATGGTCTGAAGAAGCTAAGAAAAAAAATAGCATAATGAAGACTGGTAAACCATTACCTAAGCACCAGGCAGATGCAATACGTTTATCAAGAAAATATGGTGGTGAACATTGGGGAGCTAAAACTGTGATAGATACAGTTACAGCAGAAATATACGGATCCGCTAAAGAAGCTGCAGTTGCGATCGGAATGAAATATACAACCTTGTATAATCAACTAACCGGTAAGAATAGCAGCAAGACAAGTTTAATCTTTAAAAAAGAAACGATTTGAACCTTTTTGAATTAGAAAACAACGTGGTAGTCTTTAGCCCGCAGGCTTTAATGATTTCACCATTTAAAAGCATATGGGACGCAGATGAAACCCCGGATAAGATGAAAGCTACTTTAGAGCTGGCTTTTATATACTACATGGCTGACGAGAGAAGTGATTTTATGCACATCTTGGACAACAATGAAAGGATTGAAGAAATCAAAAGGTTTATAGATATGCCTGAAAGTTTCACTGGACAATCTAAAGAAATTGTAAGAGCTGTTCATTACTATGAGCAACTGTCGGTGACTACTAGCACAAGATTACTTCAGAGCACTAGGCTGATACTTCAGAAGATATCTGAATTCTTAGACAATGTAAACATGGAGGATAAGGATGATAGAGGTAAGCATGTAAATGACATTACCAAAATCACAAGCGCTGTAGAAAAGATACCTAAACTAATCAAGGCTCTTAATGAGGTTGAAAAAGAAGTTATAAAAGAGAAGATGATTAAAGCTCAGACGGGTAATCAATCTACATCAATGTTTGACGAGAGTGGCATATGAGTTTACGAAAATTTAATTCCATACAGACAAAGCTTACTAACGAAGTGCTGGAAGACATGCCTCGTGAAGAAAAGCAGGATTTGCTAGATAGTATAGACTCGATACAGTTTATACAAAATTTAGCATCACCTACAAGAAATAAAGTATCAGATCTGACTCGTTGGGACAATCCTTTGTTACCTGAATCATCAACAGACCCTGATCAAGACATTAGAGTTGCCGATCCAAATGGATTAATAGCTGTAGATCTTACCGATCCACACATATTAGTTGATATGGATTACTTTAGGCCAGCTGCAATACATCATGAGAAACATGGTTCATATACAAAGTTATTTCCTAATAAGAATCCTAACTCACTGTACTATAAATTCTGGTCAGAGGAAGCAAGAAGATGTCGTGAGGGATACATTAGAGAAAGTGATGGTGAATGGATTCCTGGAGCTTATTACTTTCAATTAAACTACGCGCCGTTATTAAGAGCTGAAATAATAAAAGGAACTAAACAAGCTGATAGGCTTGAAGGATTTGCATACGTATATGATGCGGATTATTGGTTTTTCCATTATGTTGAACAAGCTAGAGCCCTGGGTATGCATGGAGCCAACCTAAAAAGAAGGGGTTGTGGATACTCAGTAAAAGCATCCAACATGTTGTCTAAGAATTTTATACTTGGTGATACAGATAAAGCAAAAGAAAAAATAAAGTCATTTGCAATAGCCAATGAAAAAGAATATTTAATTAAGGATGGTATTTTAAATAAATTTGTTTCCGTAATAGACTGGTGTGCAACACATACGCCCTGGCCGAGAGTTAGATCTCTTAAAGACTCATTGAATGATATGCACTGGAGAATGGGACGTAAGGATAACCAACGTGGAGTAGAGGTTGGAGTTCTTAACGAAGTAATGGGTGTTACATTGAAGAATGATCCGCAAAAAGCAAGGGGTAAAAGGGGTGCTTTAGTATTATGGGAGGAAGCAGGAAAGTTTAATGATTTCCTGACAGCTTGGCAGATTGCTAGGCCATCAGTAGAAGAGTCTGGATTTGCATTTGGATTTATGATGGCCGGTGGTACAGGTGGTGTAGAAGGTGGAGCTTTTGAAGGATTAGAAGAAATATTCTACAACTCTTCAGGTTACAATATACACTCTATGCCTAATGTGTTTGATAAGAATACCAATGGTAAAGGTAGATGTGCATTTTTC
>TARA_R100000541_G_scaffold10408_4_pt1 | contig 14785 bp, 8 predicted proteins | sample TARA_R100000541 | Tara Oceans TARA_R100000541 (sample SAMEA2621416) | marine metagenome | biome: marine biome (ENVO:00000447); feature: surface water layer (ENVO:00002042); material: "saline water (ENVO:00002010), including plankton (ENVO:xxxxxxxx)" | depth 5 m | reverse complement strand
CCCTCGGTGTTAGCCATTAAACCAGTTTTACTATATATATCAGCTTCTTGTTGATCGACATCAAGGTTTATAAATTCCATAAATTTTTCATAAGAATCTTCTGGACTTTCTGCAGTGCTAAGCTGTAATGCACCAGAGGTGTTCCATTCTGAAAACAAAGGTATAACAGTACTTACACCGTTTGCTAACGTAACTTCTATTTTGTCCCCAGCCTCTGTTGGCTTTGCGGTTATATTTTTATCAGCTAATCTTTCATTTATTAAGTTAGAAACTTGTAGCTCTACGTCTTCTCCTTTGTCATTTTCTTTAAATATACTAAACTCTTCTAGCGATATTACTGGTGCTTCATATTGAGATAAATCTTTTTCTAAAAAACTATTATTATCAGCTTGCGTGCTTTCTACGTTAGAAGTATTTTGTATCAGTGGATTTGGATTAGTTTTTTTACTAGCGTTGTATTCATCAACAACACGTTTAAAATCATCTCCGCTGTATATTTCCACTCCACCTCTGTCTATAGAGTCTTTGTTTTCAGCTTGCATACCTTCAATAATTGCCTTTAACTCATTATCCATTATTTACTAAATTTTTTAATTATTTCTTCAGCTGTTAATTTATTAACCCCACCTTTTCCTTTTGAATACAAAGCGTGTTGGCTTCTTAATTTTTTTAATGCATAATCTTTTACTATAGGTTTTACGTCGTCTAAGTTAAAATAAGGAGAGTCTATGTGGAAAAAATCTAGATTAGCACCAGGATAGGATTCTGCAAAATCTTCTAGTATTTTATGCATTGGGCTTTCTTCATCATGTATTGTGGAAAGTATTTCTTCTTGTGTTTTCAAAGCGTTATTTATTAAAGCTCTTGCACCTTCTTCATTAAAAGGTAAACCAGAGATAGCCTCGTCCATAGTTGATCTCATTGCTGTAGACAAAGTTTCAAAAGTTTTAAATGATTTAGGAAATATGTTTTCGTTTATAGAGTCTAAGTTATAAGTGTCTGCAATATCTCTAAACTTTATAGCTAGGTCATTATTATTATCAACTATCATTGTTGTTAAAGGTTGACCTTCTTCATCTGTTTTTTTAGTAATAAGTATATCTCTTAAATAAGTATTTGCAACAGATGATCCTAATGATTCAGTTTCCTCAGATATAGACTCTATGTTTTCAGCCATCCAACCACCAATTTTATTCATATTTACAGATAAATTCTGAGCGTTAGATAAAATATTTTGTGCTTCTCTTGATGGGTTTGCTCCACTACTATTTTTACCTGAACCCATAGGTTTCTTTAGCATTTTATACATCTCTTCTTTTTGTAATTGCATAAAGTCTGATATAGCAGAAACAGCTGGCGCGCCTAATAGTTGTGGTGGTTTTTCATCACCAATAAGCTGCATATTATCTACTACTTTTCCTACTTTTAAATCTCCATACTTTCCCATTAAGTCAAAAGCGTTTCCATCAACTTCAACCTCTTCCAATTTTTTTCTTGCAATTGGATTTTTTGCTGGCATTGCTTTTTCTTTATTGTCAAATTCTCCAACTTGATAAAAAGGAGTACTATCGCCAACTCTTTCTTTGTATGCAAATGGAGCATGGCTATTAGAGTTAGAAGATCTTTTTCTTAAAACTTTTTCTCTAGAGTTCATTTCAAGTGGAGAGTAATAATCACCTGTAAATACATCGCTGTCGCCTCTTTTTTGCAGATTTTGTTCTTTAATTAATTTTTCAAACTCTGCACGAGTCATTTTTTTGTCATTAAATAATCCTTTTTTCTTGACTTTTATATATTTTTCATATTTTTTATTACGCGTTTCATTAAATGAATTTTCAAGTTCTTCATATTTTTTATCTATATAATTTCCGTCTTTATCTTTTTTGTTTGCGCCTGGGTTTTCTTGTAAATATTCGTTTTTAGCACGTCTATATTTGCTTACCTCAATTCCAATTGTTTTTCTAGCATCTGCATCGTTAACGTAATCTTGTTTACCAGCACCACCATCTTTATTAAACAACCGTTGTAAAATGTTTCTTTTATTGTTTGATACGCTAAGCTTTCTTCCTTTTTTTTTCTTTTGTTTAGTTTTTTCAAGATCAATTTCAAAACCATCACCTCCTCTGTTAGCGTCGTCTTTTTTCTTTTTATCTTTTTTCTTGTCAATTGCTATTGGAATAATATCATCAACAACCGGATCTGGACCTGGTGTTTCAGTATACTCACAAGATCCATCATCTTCTGTAGCGTTTTTATTGTAATTATTAGCACTTGAATCCATACAACCTTTTACAACTTCTGTATCCTGTTTAATAGTTTCTTTTTTCTTTGTATTGTTAGCTGCTTTTTGTTCTTCCTCAGTTAATTTTTTACCAACTAAAGCATCCATAATAGGTTTTGTTATTAACTCACCTTTCCAGTCACCAGCTGTAAGACTAGTTGATCCACCTTTTTGAAAATTAGAAATACCAGCACCTCTAACTAAAGTTTGATTTAAGTCTAAAGGACTTTTAGATTTAGGCTTACTATGACCCCAACCTTTAGCTTTAAGCTTTAAATGTTCTTTATGAGTGTTGGCCATTTTTTCTTTACCATCACCATACATCATGTGTTTTTTAAATTTCTTTGCCATGTTATAGTCCTTTTCTATAGTCTTTGTTAAAAATAGTTTTATTCCCCTCGCCAAACGGGTTATCACCGAAAAAACCTTCTCCTGCCTCCATGTTCGCGTTTCCTGTTTTAGCTCCTTGCATTCCCGCGGCGCCTATAGTACCTATACCAGCAGCAACTTGATCTTTAGCTCTTTGTCTAGCTGCGTCTGCAGCACCTTTTCTTTGTTGAGCCATGCCAAACAAAGTTTCTGTTTTATCTTTTTCCATGTCTTGACTTCTAGCATCGCCACGTCTTTCCATTGTTTGCAGTTTAGAAGCTTCTCTTGCCATAGCTTGTTTATTAGATGCTTCTTGTTGGCCAATTGAAGCTGATGCTTTCTGTGTAGCGAGAGCACCTTGATTTGCCATAGCTTGAGCTAGTCCAGCAATACCAGATCCACCAGCTGCGCCTTGCATATTTTGCATTATATTAGCTCTTTGTTGTTGGCCTTGTTGTGCTTGAAACTGAGCTTGTTGAGTGTTCACGGTAAGATCTTCCATAGTGTTTTCCATGTTAGCATAAGGATTACTAGTGTCTAAGTTTTGATAATCACTTTTACGCTGTGATAACTCTGCTGCAGCAGCTTTTTGTTCTGCTTTTCTTTTTTTACTGCCAGATGTTGCCATCACTATCTGCGAAACTCCAGCTGCAGCTGCTATGCCTACTAATAAGAAACTCATAAGCTATTTGTTTTTGTTAATATATTTTTCATATTCTTGATAATTTATTGAAACCAATTCACTTTCTAATTTGTTTATGTTTTTTGTGTTAGAAGGATTTTTGTGGACGTTGACAAATATAGAGTCTTCGTTAGCATATATAACTCTTTTAGTTCCAGGTGTTGCTACTACATAACAAGGTGCTATGTAATCTTCAACTGCTCCTTCTGTTGCTACAGATATATTCCCAGTTAATAAAAACCAAACATGTAAGTGATTGTGTATTGCGCCTATAACAGAGCTATCTTTTTTCATACTCATTTGTCTAACGTATACACCGTCAGCAAAAGTATGTTTTAATGGAAATGTTTTAGTGTTTTGTTTTGTGATTATATTTTTTTCATCAGCAACACTAATCAAAGCGCTTTCAAGTTTTGCTACTTTTTCTTTGTGAGTTACTAGCAACTCTGATTTTCTTTTGTTTATATACATTTAATTTAATTTAACATGTCTATATAGTCACAGTTTTTAATAACTATTTACTACTTTCAAACACGTCGGCATTAATACCGAACAGCTCAGACTCTACCGTAGAGTTATTTCTAAAGCATACTTCGGCAAAATAACCAAGAGCTCCACTTGGATTAACAAACTTATCTTTACTAAAAAATATAAAACTATTAGTTGTTGGAGGTAGTGTTGTTGCGTTATTAAACAAAACAATCATAGACAGTCTGTTTGGGTCAATATAATCGCAAGCACCTAATAAAACTACATCCGAAGTCGCTGAGGTAGAAAAATTTCCAACAGTTGTAGGGTTAGAGTACATAACTATATCTCCTGTTTGCACTGAGTCGTTTATTTTGTTTGCAAATGTTATCTGTACGCTAGCCATATTTTATGAAGTTAATGTTATTACTATGTTTGCAGCTGATGATTCCGCTGAAATACCATCAGATATTTTGTATGATATAGTATCGCTAGTACCAGTAGTTGGAGCTTTGTATTTAATAGATCTTCCGTTTGGATGTACTTTAGCTGAGCCGTTACCAGAGCTTGTAATCTCTGTAATTGTTAAACCATCATTTGTACTTGTGTCACTTTCAAGTGGAAATATTTCAATAGTGTTACCAACAGCCGTAGTAGCTGTAGTAGCCGTAATAGTAGGTGCTACATAAGCAACTATAAAATTACTTAATACAATTTCTGCGGCAACGTCTACGTTACCCATTTTTTCAATATAACCATCTACATTTAATTTACAGTTAGAAGTACCAGCGCCAGTAACACTAATGTTTTCTATAAAAAGTTTACTTCCAGCAACTGAAAAATTCAAAACATCTCCAGCGTCTAAGCTTTGATTTGTTGACATATTAATAACTCCTTTTGAAAAACTAGTTAGAGTAGGATAACCAGCTATATTAGCGCCTTGTATTAACATACCAACTGTTAAGTTTGAAAAGTCTCCTCCACTTGGATCGTTTACTACAACTGTTTTAGAAGAAGTAGTAGATCTTGTAACGCTGTATTCAGGGTAATTTATTAGAGCAGTTTGATTATTTATAGGCGAAGAAGATTTTACATCTGTTTCTGTTGGCTTTCTAGATATACCAACAGTTCTAACAAATGTTAAAGTACCAGATATTGTTGCTGATGGAGCTATGCTTAAAACAATAGAACTTTCTTCATGAGATGATATAACAGCATTTGTAGGAACGTTTGTACCTGTTACCTTGTCTCCTACTTGTAGTTTTAAGCTAGATGTTGTAGCTGTTAAACCTACGGTTGTTGTTGTTGTCGAACCGTGACTAGCAACGGTTCCATTAACAGTATAACCTAACACTTGAGAATAAGTGAAATAACCATTGTTAGCTGTGCTTAGGTTTGGGAATTGTGAAGGAACAAAAGTTGTTAAATCAGATAACGGTCTTTTGTTTAAAACACTTTTTATAGAATTGTTTGCTGCTATTACTCCAAAGTTACCAACACCAGTAGTTAAAACATAATCAACTTCACCAAACTTATTTAACCTTATAACAATAGGTTCTGTGCTTTCACAAGCTTTAATTTTTGTAGATCCAGTTGGAGTTATTGTTGTTGTAAATAAAATATCAGTTGCTTCTTCTGGAAACGATTCTGGAAATATTATAGTATGTTGGTTGTAACCAGCGTTTCTTCCTAATATTATTTGTTTTGATGGTGAAAAAATAGTTTGTACAGGTGAAAATGGACTACCCTCTCTTGTAAAAACATCTGTTTCAAAGTTGTAAGTTAAACCAAGGTTGTCTTGTATTTTTATAGTGTAAGTAGCATTTTCATCTCCGTAAACATTTAAAGTAAGAAAGTTTGTACCAGATAAAAGCTCTGAGTCATTGCTAAATCCATTGTAATAAGCAGAGCTTATTTTAACGCATGGAACTCTATCAAGTTCTAATACAGGTGCTTCAAATATTAAAGACTCGCCTGATGTTAAAGGTATTGTAGTATCTTGTATGCTATAGTGAAAAGAATATTTAAGCGACGTTAACTGATTGTCACTATTATAAACTTGATCACTTAACACAGAGCTCCATTTTGTTTGGTCACTAGAGTTTATTGTAAAAGCAGGCGTAGAAGTTAAGTGATAACCAGAGGCAGCTGTGTATGTAAAAGCAGCAACTAGTGCTGTTGTGTTTTGTTGTATATCTAAAAAACAAGTATTAGTTGTAATATCACCACTTGTTACCGCTGTTTTATTAGTAGCTGTTAACACTTGTGTTATGTTACTAACACCACTAACATGAACTGTTGTAAAGTTTAATCTTGCTTTTGCCGCATGTGTACGTCCGTCTATGTCTATATCTATATTAAAAGCAGTTGATCCGTGAATATACCAAGATGCTAACTCAACAGTAGCTTTAACTAAGTTTGTTGTAGCAAGAGCTGTTGTTGTGTCAGTAAATACTACAGATATTGCTTCTGGTGGCAAAGCAGTTCCAATAGAAAAATCACTAGCTTGTATAACAAAACCAGGATCTGGTGTTATATACAAATATACAGGAGATAAAATTGTTCCATTACCAACGTTATCACCGGTGTTTTCTAAAGTTGTAAAACTTGATACTGAGTAATTATTTGCCATTTATTTTATTTTAATCATTGTCTCCAATGTCTTTTGTTGTTAACTTGCTCAATACTGTTGCTCCGGATACAAAGATTTGAATAGCTGATGGTGTTCCTATACCTTGTGTTGAAAACTGTTTAACATCAAGATTTTCTAAAATATTTTCTTGGTTTCCTCTAATGTAATTAAACCACTTACCTTCTTTTTCTTTAAACTCAGGTATGAAACCTGTTTCTAAATCTGTTGTTATCAACTCAGCATACCAACCACTAACAGCTGCGTTGTTGTAGTATTCGGCGTCAGTTAAATCTAAATCAATTTTAGATTGACTACCTTCGTAGCTTATTGAACCAAAGTTTTTAACACTACTAGGCATGTTGTTAAAAACAGTACACACGGTAGATTCATATTGTTCTCCGTAAAAGTTGTTTCTAGTCTCGTTTGAATGATGTTCAAATAACTCAGCGCCTTTAAAGGTGAAAAATTTATCATTTATTGAAACACCCGTTTCTTGTATCCAAGATTTAAACGAAGTCCAACCTTTAGTGTCTTCACTAAAACTTACAGTGTAAGGACTTGTTGTGTCTCCTTTTTTACTAACACTTGGAGTTTTTAAATAATAAATTATATAAGCTCTGTGTGAGTGTAAATCTATTGTACCAGAGTCATGTGTTAATTGTATTCTATAATACAAAACACCTGTTACGCTTAGAGCTGGCGCGCTTACCGATGTTACTGTAAAAATATTTTCACCAACTGGTCCACCACCATATCCTTCTGTATCATCAATACCGATAGCAAGGTTGTAAGCATTACCAGCATCAACAGCGGTTTTTAACGTAGCTAACCAAACTGTTTGATCTACACCATCATAATCATTAACAGCTACATCTATGAAAGATATAGAAGATGGGTTAAAGTTTATGTTATTATTTATATCAAACGGAGCCCAGTCTTTTGTTATAACACTACCTGGTACTAAGCCACTACCTCCATTACCAGTAACACCAAAATATGTTTTTGTAGAACCAGCTGGCGGACTAGAGGCTGCAAACTCTTTAGCTATTAACTCACTAGTAGTATCTACTGTTAAATTATAAGTTTTTTTGTTATCATCATAACTACCTATTAAGCAAAGATTATGTTGTTTAAACGTGTCTTTAAACCAATCTCTCATACCTAAATCTGATATTGGTGTTATACCATCCATAGAAAGTCTTATTACAGAACCTCTTGATTTATCAGTAAAATAAGCTCTATATTGATCTACGGCAAAAGATTCTGGATTTTTTGACATACCATAATCACCAGCGTATGGAGTTGCTTGGCCTAAAACATTGTTTGTTGAAGTTAAATTAATATTTCCATCAGCGTTAAAAACAGCATCTTTATTAGCTAACACTCTTATTACGCGATCTTCACAAAAAGTTACTAAATCAGTATCTCTAGAAAACAACTTTTGAATACTACCGTAAGTAGGATTAATGTCTTTTGTTATTTTTTCAGCTTGTATAAATTGATTAAGATTATTAACACCACTAGTAGAATTGTATATACCAGAGTATATTAAACCAGACTGTCTTGCTTCTTGTTTGTATTGCTCAGCTAGAACTGTAGATACTTTAGGGCCTTTGTCAATAGTAACAGCATTAAAATCATCTCTTACTCTATTTGACTCAACACCATTGTTAAAAGAAAAGCAATTATAATAATTAACAGGATTGTAACTGTTAAAAAATCTATAATGTACATATTTATTTAAAAAAGCGTTCCACTCATAATTTATAGGCAAAGCATCGCTTGCTTCGTTGTATAAGTCTACATCAACATTTTCTTTTGGTTCTGTTTCCCAAATAGCAGGATTGTCACTAGTGTAACTACTGTCGTTAAGAGATTCTTCTAAAAACTCTATTGTTCTTTTATCATAATTGTCCGAAGCATCAAAACTTCCCCAGTCAAACCCATCACCAGGTACATTGTTTTGAAAAGGATCATAGTCTGTACACGGATTGCCAGCTGCATCTATAACACTAGCCCCACTACCTAACGCTGGAGTAAAACTAACTTGGAATCTTTCTCTATGATTTTGTTTTTTCTTATAACCAGCTGAACCAGATTTAGCTTTGAAGTTTTCAATTGATCTACTTTTACCTCCTGTTATTCTATATATTGTTGTGTCACCTTTAAATCTAAACAACATGCCTGGTGTTGTCATTTTATTAGCAACATCTTTATCAAACTCAGTTACGTCTTCAGCGACTCTAACATGCCAAGGACCTTCAGTGTCACCTGCAAAATGATTAAAAGCTATGTCAATAGATTTTCTTCCATTGTGAAGTCCTCTTCCATGTTGAGTAAAACCACCATGATCTGGTTCTTTGTGGTTTATACCCTCTGATCTAGCACTGTCAACAAAAAATTTTCTTTTGTGAAACGAATTAGACAATAAAGTATCATGCCAATATGCCTCACGCTCTTGAGCTGGTTCAAGAAAATTTAATGGATTTGGAGATGGACCTACACTAACTGTTAAAGCTGTAGTTCTAGGTAAGTTTCCAAGATCAACAGCACCTGTAGTGATATAAGTTTTTTCTGGAGCAGACGCTAAAACATTTTTTTCTAAAACAGCATCTTTAAATACTTTTACAAAAAATCTTCCTTCAAATTCAGCTAAGTTTTTTTCTTCTTTTTCTGCTATTTCTACAGATACGTTGCCAATAAAAGTACCAAGGTTTGTTCCGTCACTAGTTGTAAAAGAAACATCTGTTCCAAAAGGTTTTCTTAATGTTATTCTTTTGTCACTACCGTAAGAAGCTATTTTAGCTATATCGTAAAAACTAGATATGTTTGTAGAGTTTGAAACTCTAATAACTCTATTTCTAGCCTCACTAACTTTTTCATAGCTACCGCCTGTGTCAAAAAGATTAGCTGGTAAGTCTACGTGTTGCGCTTCAAACTTAGGTTCGCCATTGGTTGAATACGGTGGTGTTATTATACCAAAAGAGTCTGTTTTTATTTTTATAAATAAAGGCGCTTCATTAGATATAGCCAAAATTTTATACCTAGCATTATCTCTAACAAAAGTATCGTTATCGTGTTGTTTTTTTAATATCAAAAAAGTTTCATCATCAACTTTGTTTCTTTCAGAAGAAGGAAAAGACAACCATATATTACCATCTTCGGCTTCGTAAAAACGATCCATTGATAAGTTGTAATATTCATTAGAGTTTTCTTTTATGAAATATTTATAATGAGACGCCCACTCAGGAGCAACAGCATCAACAAGTTTATTTGATGCATCTAAACTGTTTCTAAGTCTAAAGTTAAACTGATTATAGTCTTTAGCAAAATCTTTGGATAATTTTAAAACACCTGTTTCATGAGTTTGAACTGGCGTTTGTCTTCCAAACTCATCTATATAAACAACACCAATTTGATAATCTCTTAAACTTTTTATAGATCTTTCTGGAAATGATGGTACTTCTAAAATAGCATTAGCAGGATCCCACGAATCTATAACAGCACCAGTGTTAGGATGTCGCAAAGCTGTTCTATCATCATAACGCACGTTTTCTCTAACGTTTTTTCTTTTTGTTACATTAACGTTAAAGCTGTTTTTTATTACTTCGTCTTGACCGTTTGTTAAGTTATAATTTTGAGTGTAATTACCATAAACAACTCTATTACCAGTTATTTCTTGAGCTAAAGCTTTGATAGGAACATTATCCCAAGGTCTTAACAGTTGATTAGATGGTAAAGTTGCGTGTATCATGTCTGTTTTTACTTCTAACGAACCAGTTGGATAATCTACATATAATGCTGGTCTAGTAGCTATTGTTCTGTTAAACTCAACTTCTAAGTCTAATAAAGGATTGAACGTTGAATTTGTTACAGCAACACCATTAACTGTTAAATTTACTTCTGTTGATATATCACCGTTTGGGTTAGTAAAGCTATTCATTCTTACAACAACAGGGTTTGCTGCTAATCCAGAGGCAGTAATTGGAAAAGTTAAAATATCACCAATCTTCATGTTAGTATCGTCAAAATCTTTATCTAAGCCATAAAACGTGCCAGAAGATAAAACTCTAGAGGTTCCATCAAAAGTGTTAGAACTAACCATGTGAGTTGTTGTTGTTTTTGTGTTTGGTGCTTCAACCCAACTACCACCTTCTTTTATTCTTCCAAACCAACCTTCGTCACCAGGGTGAGAGTCTGTTCCTAAAGTGTCTACTTTTGAGCTAGGTGATTTTATTGTTTTTACAGTATATACGTTTGGAGAGTTTGATTCTTTATATAGTATATCTATTTCAACAACATCTAGCGGTGTTGTTATTGGTTTAAAACCAGACAATAGTAAATATCTTAAATTGTTTGTCATACCAAGATTAAAACCTTTTTTAGGTAAATAATCAAATTGATCAGGTAAAAAAGCAACTTCTGAGAAAGGTGAATACGTTGAGTATTCTCCATCTTCATATTTCCATCTATACGCAAACCTAGGAAACTTAAACTCAAACAAAGGGTCTTCTTGTTTTAATTTAACCTTATAAGTTGTAAATAGTTTTGTTACTTTTGTTGAAATTGATAGTATTTCAAATTTAAAAGTATCACCACCATTTGATATGTTTTCGACTTTTGCCGTAACTAAAACATCATTAGCTGTACCAGCGTCCTCGTCTTCAGGAAAAAATTCAACAATATCACCTATGCTCCAGTCCATTACAATTGGAAAAGTAAGATTGTCGGTCTCAGCTCCGTGAGCTAGTCTTCTTCCTACAGAGTCAAAGAAAAAATCTGAACTTGAAGTTGTTGTAAGAGCAACGTTTGAGTCAACGTTTAAACTACCATCAATAACTATATCAGCTCTAGTAGTATTAGACATTGTTAACGTTAAAACACTTCTTGGGGATTTTCTTATAACGGTTGTTTCTCTATAAGTTAAGGGCATGTATGAAAAACCTGATGGGTAAGTAGAGTCATCAGTTGATAATCTTCCATTTGAGGGGTGCGGTACTTGGCCATTTACAACAAGTAAAGTATAGTATTTATTCGTACCGTTAGGATAAATACCTGGCGTTAAATCTTGAGATCCATATCTACATCTTTCAATATTTATTTTTTTTGGCTCTGTAATTCCATCTGTCCAAAATAATAAATCATCAATAATATTAATACCTGTTATAAGTTTTTTAGGTTTTTCACTAGCAAAATGAGTAAAACCTAAAGCTCTTTTATCAAAAGGTATTTCAAAAGTTACAGCATCACCAGCAGTAACATCATTTAAAGACTCCCAACCTTGGTCACTAGCCGTGTGTTCTGTATAAACTCTCCAACCAGCAAATGCAGAAGTATCTTTTTCAATTTTAATAATTGATGTTTTAACACCTCTTACAAAAACATCCATACCTGGTTGTATGCCAACTTCTCTTATATCATCAGCGCTACCAAGATTACTTACGTGTAAGTGGTCAAATATAGTTCCATGACCATCGTTAGATATAATTGTTTCAACCTTGTAATTTTCTACTACTATATAATTTTTTTCATTATTTTTTTCATCATACTCCATTATATAATCAGAGTATACATTGTTAACAACGCTAACACTTCCGCTGTCATCTTGCTCGGTGTGAGTATGAGTTTTACTAGCTTCTGTGTTTTTATCTGGAGACGAAACTAACCAATATAATTTCTCATTTTTATCGTTAGCTATAGCTCCAACACAAGTAGCATTAACACCAAATAAATCAGCAGCCAAAGTAGTTGAAACTTTAGTATTACCTTTTACTGTTTGTATAGTTCCTACGTTTGACGCTTCAGAAGTAGCCACTTCAATGTTTAAAGCATCTCTATACTCACCGTTAGGTATCATTCTTTCATCAAGGTCTTTATTCATTCGACCTTTTGTAAAATTACGCTTCAACTCTGGCATATACTAGTGTTTTATTTGTTTCGACTTTCCTCTTAAAATTTGCGTAAGCTCTTCTGGCTTGATGTTTGATAATCTTAATTTTGCTTTTCTTGTTTCAGCAAATCTTTCTTTTTTAAATCTATGTACAATATACTCTTGAATATTTTTTCTTGTACACATAACAGCGTAGGCAATATGTTTGTACATAGCTTCTTCTGCAAACTTGTGCACTTTCATTTCGTCGTCAGTACCAAGGCTATCACTTATGTATTTTAATATTATAGTTTTTCCAGCAATGTTAGAGCTAAAATGAATTTTACCTGTGTTTTCGTCTATAAAAAACCCTCCATTAACTTGAGATCTTTGCGGATCAAGACCATATCTTGTTCCATCAAACAACCAATGATCATGGTGATCTACTAAACTAGCATCTTGATCTGAAGTGTTTGATTTAAAACTTTCATTTGTTGTTGACGTGTTATCTGTGTCAAGAGCAGTTCCATCGTATTGATAAACACCATCTGCATCTTGTTGTACTTGAAGCGGGTTTGAGGTTGTGATTGCTGGATATATTACATGCTCATTTCCATCGCCATCGCTCCAAGATAATTTTACATAGTTAACATAATCTTGCGGAAGTACCATTGTTAATGATGGTGCCAAAACTATTTCTTGAGATTTAATAGATTTAAAAGTATCAAAAGATAATTCTTGCAAAGCTCTCATAGCGTGAAAAGCTACATCTGTTCTTTTAATTTTGCTTATAATTTTATCTTCACCAACATAAGCTATTATAAACTGATTTATAATATGCTCTAGCGATACAAATTGATAATTACCAAAAGGCGTTGGTGACGCTGTACTATAATACTGTTGCCCTGTTTGTGATATTAATCCCATTTATTATTGTTTTTTTGCTATTAGTGCTGTTTCTTCGTTTGTAGCTATTTGAACTAAACCTGGTTTGTTTAAAACAACACCAGCCATTTCTAATATTTTATAAACTAAATCAGTTTCTTCAGACTCGTGAAGTTCAAAATCAACAGAACCTGTAGTGTTATATAAAGCTTGATTGTTTACAACAGTGTAGTTCCAAATTGGTTTTACAGGTGTATCAATAAAGTTACAGTTTACCGTTGACGTAGAATATGCCGGCGTTGCCGAACTAGGATAAAACTGTATTTTAGTTGCTGTTCTTCTTACATAAATAGGTCTTAATTGAGTAGCGGCATACAAAGCTGTTTGCTGCATCATCTCAGCTTCACCTGCATCTACTTGTTCCACTTTAACACTTCTAGTACCGTCGTTGTAAAAAACAGTTCCTAATCTATGTAAAGTTGTTGGTAGTGTCATTGTAGAACCTGACACACTTGCCATATCTACATTTGTGTTTTTAAAAGGAGCTAATCTTTCTTCTATCTCGCTCATTCTATTGCTGTACTCAGTGTTGTTGGCAAACAAATCTAAAGACTTGTCTATATCGTAAAAGTATTGTTCAAATATAAGTTGCTGCGCTTGATCAGCTAATAATAAATACTCTTGAGGTGTTATGTAACCTCTTTGTTCTTTATTAGCTAAAGCTAAAACTTTTTGATATACTGTATCTACGCTTATTGCCATAATTTCTTTTTAATTTGTAGTTTGCGATCGCCCCGTAGAGCGACCGCTTCTACAGTTAGATTAATTTAATCTTTTTTCAATATTGGAGTATATCTCCATTCCTTCATCTGTTTTAAACCATGATGCTAAGGCAGTGTATGGATGTGAATCAAATGGTATAACCATTAGTTTTTTTCCATTACTTCCCCACAAAAAGTTTCTTTGATCAGTTGACAACCTTATTATTCCAGCTTCAACAGCTTTAATACCAAAGTTTCTTAACATTACATTTTCGTCATCTGCTAACTCTAAGAAGAGTTTAGGATTGTTACGAGCAAATACTAATAAATCTCTTTTAAGTTCTTTAGAACTTAAGTTAGACACATCAGATCCTCTCTCAACACGCATGATAGCTTCTGCCATATCAATGTCAATATTTCTAGCCGCTACTAAAGCGTCAACTTGCATGTTTAAAGTATCAATTTCTTCGGCTGCTAGAGCTGATGGTTTGTACTCTTCGTATATTTTATCTCTATGAGGGTGATACAAAGATAATAATTTTTGTAAAACAGTTTGTTCTTTTGGTACAAACAACTGTCCACTTCTAAAAATAATGTGTTCTAATCTTTGATCACCTTTCATTTCATCAACAAATGATGTTCTTTGATTTTGACAATATTTTAACTCTCTTTCGTAACCTTTGTTTTCATCAAACCAAAAAATATTAGCAGATTTAATTGATCTTGAAAGAGGTTTTTTTCTTCCTTTTAAATTGTAAATCCTGTCTTTTATTTCCCACTCATTAGATGGTTTTAGTCTTTCTCTTGCTACTGGTTTTTCTACTATTGTTTCTTTAAC
>TARA_R100000541_G_scaffold142_3_pt1 | contig 14811 bp, 20 predicted proteins | sample TARA_R100000541 | Tara Oceans TARA_R100000541 (sample SAMEA2621416) | marine metagenome | biome: marine biome (ENVO:00000447); feature: surface water layer (ENVO:00002042); material: "saline water (ENVO:00002010), including plankton (ENVO:xxxxxxxx)" | depth 5 m | reverse complement strand
TGGAAAACTGTAAAACCTGACTGGAGGTCATAATGACTGATAAAAACCTAAACGACTTTAACAAAGCTCTTAAAACTAAATTAGAAGATGCATTTGGTAAAGAATTTATTAACGACAAAGTAATTATTATGGGTTTAGATGACGTTGATGACAACGACGAACAACCGGCTGATAAATATCAGGCGGTAAACACTAATAATAAAGATTTATTTAATCAAGGAGAAACATAATGGCGAGTGTATCAATGTCACAAACGTTGCGTGATCAAATAGGAAACAACTTTAAACAGCAATTGTTTAAAGCTTACAGAGTACATAGCAACATAGAACCACACATAGAAAAAGTAATTAATAATTTACATATGCATGATGACGATTTTAGATGTGCAGTAGATTTGCAAAAAGAATGGGAAAGTATATATGCTAACTTAGCTATAAAGTTTCCAGAAGCAGCAAACGGTAGTAGTTATCGCGATGTTATAATGGAAAACTTTCTTAGACCTCAAAATACTTTAGGTTTAATAATAAATCCAAATTTATCTAAAACTTTAAATTACACTTTTTATGCAAATTATTCGTTTCCTAACAAAGAAATGGAAGAACAAGGTTACGGACGAAAAGATTATCTTAAAGGATTAGCTAATTATCATAAAGATGACGTTCCTGTTGTTATAAAGGATTTACCACATTTTTATGCTCCTTACGAATTTGACTTGCGCTACACTAGGGGTTGGGGCGAAGACCAATACAGTCCTCATGGTTCAGCTCTGCTTATAACAGACCCTGAGATGTGTGCTGGTTTAATAACAGTAGGAGAAGTAGAACAAAAAGTAGCTAGTAAATTAGTAGACTTTATGGATTATTTATTAAAAATAACTACGCTTAAAAAGTTTATAGACGAATGGCCAGGTGCTATGAGTCTTGTTCCAGAGGAATACAAGCAACGTATGGCTAAGAAAACAGTTAAGTCTACTGTTAAAAGGTTAACACCTGAGCAAATTATTCCTGACGAATTGAAACACGAGTTAAATGAGGTTATATTAACTAACAAGTTAATGGGAGATGATTAATATGTCAAATGCAGAACAAACTTCGTGGCAATACAATACAGAGTACTCATATGAAGCAAATATGAGTAGTTGGGTAAGTGCTGTTACTTTTGAACGTAGCAGACACAATGAAAATAAATGGACTAACGACCAAGCTGAAATGAAATTTAAAGAATTATATTTAAAGGGGGATTACGATGGGAAGACTTAAATCAGCAATGATGGACATAGGTCATACAGCTATGGACATAGGAATAGAAGATGCTTCTAAGCAATATACTATGTCAGAAGATGACATAAGGTCTTGTGTTTTATTTGCGTATGGATACGATGGAAATTGGGAACAATTTGTATCTCAAGGTCTTTGGGACGACGTAGGGCCTACTATTCACTAACATGCCAAGGAGTGGCATTAGTATAGCCTAGCAAAGGAAGGTCTCCCCTAACTAGGCTATGCGCCTTTACTAACTTACGATACGTATACCCACATTTCAAGAGTACCAGTAGCTACGTCTGTAGCAGGGTCTACTTGAACAAGTATATCGATAGTGTCATCAGCTGCGTAAACAACTGGTGCTAAATCAGCAGCTTCGTGATCTACACCACCAGCTTGTCCAATTGTTGAACCATCAATGTATCTATCTGTATCTGTGCCATCACCAACATCAAACACTAGTTCAGTACCAGCATCTAAATCACTTGATGTGATTTTAATGTCGTGAACAGTTTCACCAGCAAAAACTTGTACTAATTGGTACACGTCGTTGGTGTTGCATGCTGCAGTTACATCTAGTTTTGCATATCTTACTGCCATGTTTCCACTTGGAAACGGCTTAAAAGATTGATTGCTATTTACCTGACCACTTTTAAAAATTGCCATTGTAATTTCCTCACTTGTTATATTACACAAAAGTATGTAATACTTAATGTTTTAAAGACACTTACTTGTATTGTCAAGTTTAATTAAGGAGTAATTAGATTAGTGATCTACGTAAAGCGTAACCCTATACATCATTATAGACGTTATAATGACCCAAAAGATTTACCATTTATACAATGGAAACGCGTAAGCCGTTCAACTGCTTACAATATGACTGTGTCCAAACAACAAGGTTGGGAACAGGCATCAACAAAACAATATAAACAATGGTTAGCTGCCATGAAGGAAGCAGGCCATAAAATACTATAGTTCAAGGAGGAATTATGACAAAACAAACATTTATTTACCTAGGTGCATTGCGAAAAGCTATGTCAGAATTAGACAATGCTATTCCAGACTCTGCATTCGATTACGATTTAGAACAATCAACAATTGATGAAGTATGGAAAGAAATAGACAATGTTGAAAAGTTGCTAGACCAAGCAGAACAATTAATAACTAAAGGCAAGATTGCCGAAAAATATGTAGACCAATGGAGCAAAAAATAATGCAAAAATTATATTTAGATTTCGAAACTTATTTCGATACACAAACAAGTTTAACAAAAATGTCCACTGTGCAATATGTTAACGATGATCAGTTCAAAGTTTGGGGCGTGGGAATAAAAGTAGAAGACGGAGTAACAGAATGGTATAACGAGTGTGACACCCCGGCCATTTTGGAGCAAATCGATTGGGACAATGTTGCCCTCGTTTGCCACAATACCCTGTTTGATGCTTATATTCTTACACAGCATTTCGGGTATAAACCGTCGTACTATTACGACACAGCGGCAATGAGTCGTGGTTTGTATCCGAACATGTCTGCACGATTAAAAGATTGTGCAAAACGTGAATTTCCTAATGACGAAACATTAAGAAAAGGCGAAGAACTTGTTAATGCCAAAGGCGTACGCGATTTAGATCCTGAGCTTGACGCGCAAATAGGTGCGTACTGTATTCAAGATGTCGATCTGACGTATGAACTTTTTCAAAGTTACTCACGTAATTATCCGGACACAGAATTGGATCTTATAAATCTTACTGTACGTATGTTTGTAGAACCTAAACTTATACTCGACCGTGGACTTTTAACAACTTACAAAGAAGAAATTGTAGTTAAAACAGCAAAAGGGATAGAGGACAGCGGAACAACAAGAGATGTATTAGCCAGCCAACAAAAGTTTGCTGCTTTTATAGAAGGACTAGGTATAAATGTCCCTACTAAAAAAAGCCCTACTACAGGTAAACAAATACCAGCTTTTGGTAAAGCAGACCCTGCTTATATTCAAATGCAACGTATGTATCCAGAACATTCAAACATATGGGAAGCAAGAGAATTAGTAAAATCACGCATAGAGGAAACTCGTGCGCAAAGATTTATTGATTCTACTAATCCTGACGGTACGTTCAGCATACCGCTGCGTTACTACGCCGCACACACAGGTAGATTTGGCGGTTCAGATAAAATTAACTTACAGAACCTCCCCCGAGGTAGTAAATTACGTACGGCACTAATGGCCCCTCAAGGTCAAAAGTTGTTTATTGCTGACTCATCTAACATAGAGGCAAGAATGTTAGCGTGGCTTGCAAAAGAAGAAGATTTGTTAAACGCTTTTGCTACAGGTAGAGATGTATATTGTGAATTTGCTTCTGAAATATACAACCGTACAATAACCAAAGAAAACAAACTAGAAAGGTATGTAGGTAAAACTGCTATCTTAGGGTTAGGTTATGGTATGGGTCATGTCAGATTTCAAGACACACTAAAAGCCGGATCACCATCAGTGGATATGTCCGAATCAGCAGCACAAACTATTGTACAACAATACCGTGGAATGTATCCCAACATTCCCCTACTTTGGTCCGGAATGAAAGATATGTTATTTGAAATGATATCTCCAAATTCAGACGGTACTCCGTATGGGCCGCTAGTCATTCGTCCGCGTAAATTAGAATTACCAAACGGTATGCATTTATCATATCCTCATCTAGCCTATACTAGAGGAGAATTTGTTTACGAGACAGAAAGAGATTATATACGCACACATGGACCAAGAATTACAGAAAATGTTGTACAAGCTTTAGCACGGTTAGTAATTACTGACCAGATGTTAGACGTACAAAAATTACCACAGGTAGACATTGTAATGCAGGTACACGACGAAATTATTGCCATTGGCTCTGAAGTAGATTCAGATGCTACAATGAATCAAATAATAGAAATCATGCGCACACCACCTAAGTGGTGCAAGGATCTACCTCTTGACGCAGAAGGCGGAGTTAGCCAAGTATATGACAAATAAGAACTTAATTCTTACAAGAAAAAAAGGAGACAAGGTCGTTGTGCACACTAACGGCCAAGTTCTCTGCACTATAACAATAACAGATATCGCAACTAAACAATGCAAAATAGCATTTGAGGCTGACTCAAGTGTACGTATTGATAGAGAAGAGGTATATTTAATAAAGGAGATTTAATATGGAAGTTGTTTTCCTAAAAGCTAAAAAACCATTAGCAAAAGAAATATCAAAACAAGGTTCAAAACCTTACCCATTAGTAAAAAACTTTAGTTCTTATTCAGAACAAATTTCTACTGATAAAAAAGGTTTAACTAAACTATTCCGTGCACTTTGTAGTGCAGCTGCAGATGGTGCGTGTTTACACAAAGGCCCTTTAAAACGAGTGCTTGATGATGAACCACGCGCATTTATGTCCGACCGTTCTGCAACTACAGAATTACTAGTTTTAGACGTAGATGGCTTACGTACAAGTAACCCAGGAGATCTTCAAGCGTTAGCCGACAAAATAGTTATGCAACTACCTGAGATATTCCATACTGTTTCGTACATCGCACAAGCAAGTGCATCTTTAGGCGTAAAAAAAGACACAGTGTCATTACACTTATTCTTTTTATTAGATATGCCAGTGCATCCTAAAACACTAAAAGATTATATTCGTTTAATTAATTACACTACAGAATTCTTAGCTGAACAAATAACTTTATCTGCTAATGGCCAAAGTCTTTCGTACATACTTGACCCATCTGTCACTGACAACAGTAAACTTATTTATATAGCTCCTCCAGTGTTTAAAGGCGTACAAGACCCGTTACCAGATGGTAGGTTTGTACAAGTAAATCGTAGTTCAGCCGTGCTTGAAATATCTTCATCTTTAATAGATGTTAACCCTGAAAAAGTACATTCTTTAGGTTTAACTATAAAAGATAATTTAAGAAAGAAAAACAATCTTCCTAAAAGAGTAGGTAAAGTAGCAACAGTAAATGTTGCAGGCGAAGCTCAAGAAGTATTACAAAACCCTGACAAAATGACGATCCAGGTAGCACGTGTGTCCGAACCTTTTGTTAATTGCAATGTAAACAGCGGAGATAGTGGAGGTTATTATTTTTTATTAACTAACCCCCATTACATGTATAACTTTAAAGGCGAACCAGTATGGGAAATAGAAAAAGCTGACCCTGATTTTTACAAAAGTATATTTGATATATTTGCAGATAAAATTGATTCAGAAACAAAACAAAAACCTATTGCTCTTAGAGATTTTTATACAGATACTTATTTTAATGGTATTTTTGACGAATCTAAACAACAATTTAGTGATGACTACCCATTAACACCTACTAATAAAAACTCTATAAATGATTTTATGAAATCACACGGTCGTCCTAATATGGATTACGTCCCTGACGCTAAAGTAGTATTTGATCCAAGTAACGATAAAGGTATTCAATTAGATGAAGTTCCTTATTACGTAAACTTATTTCGTCGTACAGAATACATGCTGCGAGCTAATACAAACGTAAAAGAACTAGAATACGGAACTGCTATAGAAGTACAAAAAATTGCGCCTAATTTCTATAAACTTCTTATGCATGCGTTAGGTAATGGCAAACCAGAGTTTGAACACTTTGTTAATTGGCTTGCGTACATTTACCAAAATAAGAAAAAAGCTATGACAGCATGGATATTTACGGGCATACCGGGCACTGGTAAAGGTTTGTTTGTACACAAAGTTCTTAAGCCGTTATTTGGCGAACAACAAACACCTATGAGAGCTTTAGAAAATATAGAAGAACAATTTAACCTATACATGAGAACAGCACTGTTTTTAGTAGTAGATGAATTTCGTATGGCTGACTCAGGATCAGTAGGTCGCATGGCCGACAAACTTAAACATCAAATTACAGAACCTAATTTAACTATTAGAGCAATGCGTACTAACCAAATAGAACTTCCATCTTTTACAAACTTTTTGTTTCTTACTAACAGAGCTGACGCAGTTAAAATAGAAGAAAGCGACAGACGTTATAACGTTGCTCCTAGACAAGAACAAAAAATAGAAGAGATTTACCCAGAGCTATTAAATAATCTAGATGTTTTAGACGCAGAGCTTTACATAATAGCGGGAGTATTACAGAAATTTAAAGTAGATGTACGTATGGCACACACTGCTTTAGAAAATGATGCTAAAAAAGAAATGAAGCAAGTGTCTATGTCTGTTATAGAAGAATTTGCAAATGCAATACGCACACGTAATTTAGAATACTTTACAGATATATTAGAAATACCTCTTACAAATACCTTTGACGCTGGCGGTATAAGTACGGCACAAAGATATGTAAAAGCTTGGTTGGTTTCAGTAGGAGAAACAACAGTTGTACCACTTGTACATTTTAAAATTGTATATGATGCACTTACTGACAGCCGCAATACTTTATCACAAAGAGATTTTGCAAAACGTATGACCAGGCTTAACATTAAGACTGAACGTAAACGTATTAGTAAAGACAGAAACGCAAGAATACCACGAGGAGTTGTATTGGCTTGGAAAATAGACAATAATGTAAAAGAAGAACTTATAAAAGAACATTTTGACGAAAGGGATTTAACTTTAATTGACGGAGCAACTAACACAGCCTAATCGCCCTGACTTAATAAGCGCGATAGAGGTCACGGAAGATCTTGAACTTGGACATGTACCAGCATGGAGCTATTCAGCTTTAAAAACCTTCGAAGCTTGCGCTTATCGTACCTATATAGGTAAAGTAAAAAAAATTCCCGAAGACTTCGGACCTGCAGCGGCGCGTGGTACGGAGATACATCAACAGGCTGAAGATTACGTACAAGGCAAGCTCCCAGAGCTACCTGACACGCTTAAAAAATTCCAATCAAAATTTACAAAACTACATGCTCTTTTCGAAGAAGCTAAAGTAGAAGTAGAAGGCGATTGGGGTTTTACAATAGATTGGCAAGTATGTGATTGGATGGCAGGGGATGTTTGGGCTAGGATAAAACTAGATGCATTTGTACACGAGACAGAGACATCAGGTCGCGTAATTGATTACAAAACAGGTAAACAGTTCGGTAACGAAATAGCCCACAGTCAACAAGCTCTAATCTACGCAATAGGTAGTTTCTTTAGATTCCCTGAATTACAAATAGTTCAAACAGAAATATGGTATCTAGACCATGGAACAACTCTAGAACAAACTTACACTCGAGATGAAGCTATGCAGTTTATGCCAAAACTTCATGAACGTGGAATAACAATGACAACAGCGGTTAAATTCCCACCTAACCCTAGTTTGTATAATTGTAAATGGTGTACTTACGCTAAAGGTTTTGATCCCTATTGCCAGTGGGGTATAACCTAGAGTATAATTAATATACGGTGCTCAACCAAATAACACAGAGCATTGTAAAACATGAGGAATGAAAGATGAACGATAATATACCGATGCCCTATGAGCATCAAACAACAACTACAAATTTCATTGTAGCTAACCCAAAATGTATGATTACCTCCGATCCAGGAACAGGTAAAACACGTGCAGTATTAGATGCTCTTATGCAATTTAAAGGTCGTACATTAGTACTTGCTCCTTTATCTATTTTAGAAGCAGCTTGGGGAGAAGACATAGATAAATTTACGCCTGAACTAACGTACGGAGTAGCTTATGCAAAAAACAGAGAAAAAATATTTCAAGATACAACTACAGATATAGTTATTACAAATTTTGAAGCTGTTAACTTTCTTATAAAAAATAAACATTTGCTAAAAAGCTTTAATACATTAGTAATAGATGAGTTTACAGCATTTAAAAACAGAACTGCTAAACGCAGTAAAAACATAGCTAAATTATCTGTTTTGTTTGACAACAGAATTGCAATGTCAGGTACACCTAACAGCAATACTATATTAGATATATGGCATCCAGCGTACATAGTAGATGACGGCGATCGTTTAGGTGCACGTTATTTTGCGTTCAGAAACACTGTATGTACTCCAAAATTTAATGGCTTTGCTAATGAATGGATTGACAAACCAGGCGCAGAACAAACAGTAGCAGAAAGACTAAAAGATATAACTATAAGGTACGCACTTACCGAATGTATGGATCTACCTGACAACATTGTACGTACAATAAATACTAAGCTTACACCTACAGTTCAAAAACAATACAAATTATTGGCTGACGAATCAGTTCTGTATACAAAAGCAGGCACAGTAAACGCAGTGCACGCAGGAGCTAGAGTAAAAAAACTACTGCAGTTAGTTACAGGAGCTGTATATGATGAAGATAAACTAGTGCAATTTATACACCAAGAAAGATATGACATAGTTATGACACTTGTGTCCCAACGTGCGCACTCATTAGTAGCATTTAACTGGCGTCACGAACGTAACGCTTTAATAGAAATAGCAGAAAAAGAAAATATTTCTTACGCTGTTATTGACGGAACTATAGCACCTGAAAAAAGAAAGGATATTGTAACGCGTTATCAAGCAGGACAAATACAAGTATTGTTTTGTCATCCGCAATCAGCAGGACATGGTCTTACTCTTACTAAAGCTAATACAGTTATATGGTGTTCACCTACATACAACGCAGAACACTTTCAACAATTTAACCAACGTATATATAGAGCAGGGCAAACACAAAAGACTGAAACTATATTAATACAAGCTAAAAATACTTGGGAGCCTGAAGTATATAAAAAGCTAAATACTAAACTAGGGCGAATGGAAAACTTATTAAATATATTAAAGGAGCAAAAAAATGGCTAAAGAAAAATTAACAGATTTACTAGCTGAGGTAGCTAAAATTCGTGCGGAAGTAAAAGCCGTACAAACACAAGAAAAAAGCCTCAAAAGCGCACAGCGCGAACTAGAAATACAAATCACTATTAGAATGAGAGAGCAAGGGCTCGATAAAATTTCTAATGATGTATGTACGATTTCTTTGAAAGAAGAGATTGTGCCAACTGTAGAAGATTGGGATCTATTGCAGGAGCACGTAGCAAAAACTAACCAGTTTGAGCTATTGCAAAAGCGTATGTCTGCAACCGCCTACAGAGAACTTATTGCACTAGGGATGGATGTTCCTGGTGTTATAAGTACGGAGTTGACTAGAATTAATTTTAGGTCAGCATAATAATAATAGAACGACGAAAAAAGGAAAATGAATTATGTCTAAAGATATAAGTATTGTAACGAGCGAACTACCAGCTCATATTAAATTAGGTAGCACACTAGGTAATGAAAATGTAACTTCGGAACATCTTTCAGTGCCGCGTGTAAAACAACTTCAAAAGATGTCTAATGAAGTAGATGAAAATCATAGCGATTATATGGATAACGTTAAGGTTGGCGATTTTATAAACACTGTAACAGGTGAAAATTATGGCCAAGAAATTCTACTAGTTAATGTACATTTCAAAGAAGAGTATATTTGTTGGAAAAAACGTGAAGCTGGCGGAGGTTTGTTAGGTAGTTATCCTAGTAAAGCAGAAGCTATTGCAGCTTTAACAGAAGCTAACGAAAAAGAAAGCGAAGTAGATATAACCCAAACTCAAACTCATACTTTATTAAAAGTAGAAGAAAAAACTGGGAAAATAGCTGACATACCGTTTTTATTCGATTGTGCTAACTCTAAACTTAGAGTGTCAAAAGAATGGAATACGCAAATAATGAAATTATCTGGAGACAGGTTTGCTGCTCTTTGGAAAATGTCATCTGTATCAACTACTAACAGAAAAGGACAGGCGTTTATGAACATAGACATCTCTAATGTTGGTTGGTTGAACGAAGAAACTTATAAAACTGCAAAAGAATTTTATTTAAGGTCTTACGGCGGTTAATAACTTACGTACGGGTGCGAACTAATGGTTCGCGCCTAAGTACGTGTGGTATACTTTTTATGTGCAAGAAAAGGAGTTTATTAATAAAGTACATAAGCACCTGCCCAAGGAGATTTACCGTTGGAAAATCAACGACCCTTATCATGGCGGTGTTGCAGATACTTTTTACTCTGGCAGAGCTAATCACTGTTTTATCGAATATAAATACAAAGATACGCTCCCTACCAAACCCACATCAAAAATTAAAATAAACTTATCTGCTCAACAACGTATATGGCTTACAGAACGAGCAAACCACAATATGTTTACGTACGCTGTTTTTGCATCTGGAGATCTTGTGTACGTTACTGAAGATTTTACAATTGAAGAATTAACAGTAAAACAATTTAACGACGAAGCTATACCTTTTAAAATGTATATAGAGTCGTTAACTAATTTTTGTTTAGGAAAAAAACAATGAAAAAACTATTTAGCGAATGGCTAACCAAGTTCTTAGAAAGATCTTTTCAAAGAACAGAAGATAAATTATTTAGGAAAAGAAAATGACTGACATGGTTAACTCACCCCCACACTACAACACAGGAAATATAGAGTGTATTGTAGCAATAGAAGAAAGTATGACACCTGATGCTTTTAAAGGTTACCTAAAAGGTAATATTTTAAAATACATTTGGCGTTACGAAGCTAAAAATGGTACACAAGACTTAGAAAAAGCCCAATGGTATCTAAATAAACTAGTAGAAACTTTAAAAAATACTAAAACTTCTCAGAAGAACTTATAATAAAGTTCATTAAAAAGTTGTTTAAGTTGAAGCTTAGGCCTTACTACTGTAAACAAAACGCTATGTGCGAGCTCTCATGAGGTCGTTTTTTACGCTTTTGGGTTTTTTTTCCTTGCTTTCTTAGTTCTAGCATAAGACCTATTTTCAGAAGCAGATTTAACTTTTAAATTAGATGTCTTGTTATTTCTAGGGTTTCCATCTTTGTGGTGAACGTCATTGCCATCTCCTTTTACAATCTGTCCTAATCTTTTAGCCGTTCTATTAGCTAAATTTCTCATAGCCCTATTCTTTTTTTGTTTAGGTTTGCTATGGTAATTAGCATATTCTTTTTTATAGTCTCTAGCCATTTAAATAGTATACACTTTGAGTGCATCTTTTTTTCCTTTAACGTACATTTTTTTACAGAACCTAGCTTCTGGTATTTTTGTACGTGTAGACTCACCAATTAACAGATCAACACCTGCTTCTTTCGTAGCAGATTCTAATCGTGCAGCTGTATTCACAGCATCTCCTATTGCCGAATAATCAAACCTTGTATCACTTCCCATATTACCAATAACAGCAGGACCTGTATTAACACCTATGCCAATTGCAATTGGTTCAGGCAATTCTTTTTGTAGCATTCTAATTGCTGTACGCATATCTCTAGCACAAGCAACAGCTCTTTGCTCATGTTCATCTAAATCTAAAGGAGCATTAAATATAGCCATACATGCATCACCAATAAATTTGTCTACCATACCACCGTGTGCCTGGATGCATTGAACTTGTACGGTAAGTACTTTATTCATTATCTCTGTTACTTCTTCAGGTTCTAATTTTTCTGACAAGTTAGTAAAACCCCTAACGTCAGTAAACAAAAACGTACAAACACGTTTTTCTCCTCCTAGTTTAAGAAGCTCTGGGTTATCTTGCAAACGTGCAACCTGCCTGGGATCTAAGTAGTGTTCGAATTGTTTTTTAATTAACTGTCGTAACTTAAATTGTTCATTAAATCTTAGGTAAAATTCTTGTACAGATATAAGTATCATTGATAACAAACTATAACTAACATCTATAAGTATATTAGAAGTTATAAGATACCAGCCACCTGCTGCTGTTATAGATCCAAGCCCTACTATTCCTACAACAGTGCCGACTAAACCAAACATACGTATTATAAATACAGCTGATAATAATACTGTTACTAATATAAGTAATTCATATAGTAGACTTGCTCCGGGTATTTGTGGAGACTCAAAAAATAAACTTTCTGTAAGCGCAGCTTGTACTTCGTGTGGATATAAAAGCCCTGTAGGTACAGCAATTTGTGGCATTACTCCTTTGGCACTAACTCCTACAAATACAAACTTACCTTCTACATCCATATCATCGAGCGTGGTCCGTGGAGTATTAACCCAGGACACCCACTTCCTACCTAGGCCATCGGTTGCTATCTCACCAAAGTTAGGTACTTTTATACCAGCTATTTGTTGTTGTTCTGTACGTATAATATAAGTATCAGTATTAGACAGTATCTTTAAAACTTCCGTACCAAAAGCTGGAGCCCACCCTGTGTTTGTTTGCATAAGCAAAGGCATTCTTCTTACAAGATTATCTACATCTACTCTAGCTGCTGCAATCCCTTCGTTAGTAGCCTTTCTTAAAATATCCGTGTTAACTATTACGCCGCTAGCTGGTATTCCGTCCGCACCTTTTCCTAATATAACAGTACCCGTAGTAGGCGGCACAACCCCCGTGTTGCTTTCAAACATGGCTAGGACACTTGGTATGCTTGCAAGGGATCTAGCAAAGGTTTCATCCCCGCCAAATCTATCTGCTTCTGGAAAAGCCACTACCCAACCCACACCCATAGCTCCAGCTTTAATTAAATTGTTTTGTATTTTAGCTAAGTCTTGCCTAGGAAAAGGCCAACCGCCTGCCTGACTTACATCTGTTTCAGTAATATCTAATGTTACAAAGAAACCAGTAGGATCAGGAGTTTGTACGAAAGCATCAAATACTTTTAGTTTAAGTACTTCTAATGCCTGCACATTGAATAATAAGGGTAAACAAAGTAACCCTACGCCAACAAACGAAATCCATTTCTTCACATTATCCTCCTTGAGTTATTGTAATGACAGACTCTCCTCCACCATTAATCTTAACAACATTTGATACACCGTCTTGTATAAATATTACCGTGTAAGACTCACTTCCGTTAACATCTAACCGTACAGATTCATTAACGTTCCTTCTTAAGCTTACTACATTTCCTGTTATTAATGTAGTAATCTGGGTGTCGGGGTCTTTACCTAAAGACGTCCCTACTATTTGAGTGCTTGTAGCTTGTGCTAGTTGGTCTTTTTCTTCTGCTATGGCCAATGCATCTAGTACATTAAGAAGGTCTTCTAAATAGTTTACATCTAAAAAATTAATATCTAGTTCTGTAAACTCAAGCTCATCCTCTCCTAAGTAATCAACGTCAAGATAATCTACATCTAACTCATTAAAGTCTAAAATACTTTCTTGTTTAGTCGATATATTTTCAGCGTAGGTTGTTTTTTCTTCTTTAGGAGGAGTAACAATAAGCATATTATCAATAAGGTCTAACGTTAAATCCAGTATTACAGGTTTACTAGGAGCAGATTCAAACACACTAACTGTTGTAGCTTCAAAAGGTTTATTTAATAAGACGGTCCCCATAGCTGTTACCACTTCTATTTCTCCACTAGATAAACCAAAAGCGTCTGGTAAAAGAATAATTAGACTACGTCCCAGCTCATCAACTGTAGCTGTAAAGTCTGTTCCACGTATTGCTATGTCGGCCGTGGGCGTGGATAACTTTATATTGCTTTTGTTTATTTTGTTTAGGTTACTACTAATAAACCTAGCAGTACCAAGACCAAAGGTAAGAGCCATCTTTGCCTTGGATGGATCAGGGTCGTATATGTATTCGTTTATTGTTAACTTAGAATGTTCAGTTAACTTTACTATTGAATCATCAAGAAATGTTATAGCCATTCTACCGTCTGTAGTTATAGCTTCATCGTTGCTTTGTATGGCAAACTTTAAATCTGCTTGGTAGGGTTTGTCTCTTACTATTTGTGCTGAACCATTTAGCTCAGATATACCGCCAATATCAGCAGCTTGTGCTTGTACCTTGGTCGTTTTGAACGACACAAACAGTAGAAGAAGCGTTGCCACCAATTGATATAATTTTAAGCCAGTCATTGTCTTGGGTGCTCAGTTGTTGGATATTAAAGGTTCTTTGGCCACCTGTGTGGTCTAAATAGAAATAACCACCAGCACTAGCTGTTACGCCTGTTCCCGTATAATTAACTGTGTTATCACTACCATCTATATCCATATAGTTAGTTGCACCGTCAATATTAATGTTTGATACAATTGTGTTATTAGAACCTTGAATAATCCAATCTAAATCTAGAGTAGCAGCTAATGCGGACGTGCCTTGATTTAAAGTAAATGTGTTTCCAGCTCCTGTTACAGCTACGTTTTGATTAGAGCTGTTAGCTCCGTACGTGTTGGTTGGATCTACCTGGAGAGTGAACGTGTTTGTAGAACCTATAAAATTATAAGAACCGGTAAAGCTGTTTGCTAAAATATCCCCAAGAAATTTGTTAGTATTTCCAATCATATTAATATCTAGGGTAAGACTAGTACCGTCTAAATCAAGCGCTGTTAGACTGCCTGCTGATGAACTAAGTCCACCTATAATGTTTGAGATACCTAATTGTTCTAGGTCTATATTAGCCCCAGTACCTGATTGGTCGATAAAGATTTCGTTGTCTGCTCCAGTAACTCCTATACAAAAAACAGCAAGTAAACTTATAAGCTTGTTCTTCATGTAATTATTCTACTCCTTTGGCGGTATCTTGTCTATTCCAGTAACCTTTGTTG
>TARA_R100000541_G_scaffold807_2_pt1 | contig 14831 bp, 10 predicted proteins | sample TARA_R100000541 | Tara Oceans TARA_R100000541 (sample SAMEA2621416) | marine metagenome | biome: marine biome (ENVO:00000447); feature: surface water layer (ENVO:00002042); material: "saline water (ENVO:00002010), including plankton (ENVO:xxxxxxxx)" | depth 5 m | reverse complement strand
TTTTTTCGTTTAATTAAGCAACAACTTTATTCCAAGTATCTATCGACCCACTGCGGTGGACAATCTTTATGGGAAAGGAAGTAAGAGTAGCTGAGTAAAACAATCTCAAAAACTTATAAATTACTTTTTTTAAATAGGTACAAATAACATGGCATTTCCAACAGACCAAACCACTTCTCGCTTAGGCCAAGTCAACGCGACAGGTGATGATCGTTCTTTATTCCTCAAGCTGTACGCAGGGGAAGTATTAACAGCGTATGAAGAGAAAAACGTCTTCATGCCTCTACACCGCACTCGTACTATTTCCAATGGTAAGTCTGCATCATTCCCATTAACAGGCACTGGTTCTGCAAAGTACCACACGGCAGGTACGCTAATTCAAGCTGATGCAATCAAACACGGTGAGCGTGTTGTGACCGTTGATGATTTGTTAATCAGTACGCAATTCATTGCTAAGATTGACGAAGCAATGAACCACTATGATGTGCGTAGCATTTACTCTAAAGAATCTGGCAACGCACTAGCTAATGTCTCTGACCGTAACATTGCTCGTATCATTGCTAAAGCAGCAACAATCGACAACTCAACTAAAGCTGCTGCTGCATTTGGCACTGCGTTTACTGACGAGGTTTACACAACCAACTTCAACATTGGCACTACTACTGCACACGCATTAGACGGTGCTAAAATTGTTGCGGCTATCTACGCGGCTCTTGAAGAGTTCGATAAGAAAGACGTAGGCGGTGACAAGGTATGTGTACTACCACCTGCCCAATACTACGCGCTATTAAACGTGCCTAGTGTAGCTAACGCTGCATGGCTGAACCGTGATGTTGGCGGTGAGGGTTCTGTAGCTTCTGGTGTAGTTCCACAGGTCGGTGGCGTTAAGATTATGATGAGTAATCATCTTCCTAACACTAACCAATCTAGTTCTTCAGCAGACGTTGAGCCAATCACAACGACACGTACTGCGGCATACCGTGGTAACTACACTGCTTTGCGCGGCTTAATCTTCAGTCAAGACGCTGCTGCAACTGTGAAGTTACTAGACTTAGGTGTTGAGTCTGAATATCAGATTGATCGCCAAGGAACATTAATGGTAGCTAAGTACGCAATGGGTCACAACATCCTGCGCCCTGCTTGTGCCATTTCTTTAAATGCTGTCTAACAGCTAACTCAAAGGTGGGGAGATTAATTTCTCCCTGCCTTTTTTTTCATTTAAAAGGGCAAACCATGACCCCAACATCCAAACTAGAAGCAATCAATACTTTGCTGGCAACCATTGGTGAATCCCCTGTTAACTCTCTCAACTCAGGTCTTGTTGAAGCCAGTTCAGCAGAGCAAACATTAAACAATGTTAGCCGTGATTTCCAAGCACAAGGTTGGTCGTTTAATACTGAAATAACCTTTTCTCTTTCACCTGACGCAAGCGATATGTTGACACTCCCTGCCAACTGTTTGCATGTGGATACAATACACAACCGTGTATCCAAAACGTCTGACTTAGTTCAGCGTGGTAATAAGATGTACGACAGAGTTAAAAACACATACGCAATAGGCACAGCCGTTCAAGTCGATATGGTTGTCTTATTAGAATTTGAGGAAATGCCCGAAACGGCAAGACGGTATGTAGCTATCAAAGCTGCCCGTATCCTACAAGATCGTGTACTTGGTTCAGAAGCACTCCATTCCTACAACTCCCAAGATGAAATGATTGCATGGAGTAGTGTTTTGCAAAATGAAGCAGACGTACAGGACTTTAATATATTTGATAATTATGAGACTGATAAAATCGCTCATTACAAAAGGTAGGTGGTTTAACTATGTCTTTAGTCTCAGGTTCAATCCCTAATCTCCTTAATGGAATCTCCCAACAACCCGCAAGTCTCCGTCACGAAAGCCAAGCAGAACTCCAAGAAAATGGATTATCTTCTGTGACTAGGGGCTTGGAAAAACGTCCCTGCACTGAACACATAGCTAAACTGTCTACAAGCTTGGCAGGTACTACAGCATTTATACACCCAATCAAATACTCCAGTACAGAAGACTACACAGCAGTGTTTAGCAGTTCGGGTATTAAAGTGTTTAACCAAGCTGGTGTAGAAAAGACTGTCAACGATAGTGCAGGTAATGCTATTACCAGCGTACCCTCATACCTAACTGGACTTAGTGATTTTAATGCTAATGTTAGTGCAGTGTCCGTGGGTGACACCACCTTTGTAGTAAATAAGAACAAGGTCATAGCTCAGGATTCTTTTGTGTCTGCGGCAAGGCCCAATGAGGCTATGTTTTATGTTAGACAGGCTGACTACGGCTTAACCTACACAATAAAAGTAGGCTCGGTTACTTCTACATTCACAACGCCAGATGGTTCATCTTCTGCACATGCTGCACAGATTGGCACAGACTATATAGCAAACCAGTTATTCACCAACTTAAGCCTTGCTAGTGGCTTTGTAAAAGAGCAAATAGGCTCAGTAGTTTATGTTTCAAACGCATCAACTGACTTTACTGTATTTAGTAGTGACGGTGCTGGTGACAGGTTTCTCTACTCATTCAAAGGTCAGACGATTGATTTTAAGAACCTACCCCGTAAAGGTAAGTTAGGCTTTAAGATCAAGGTTGCTGGCTCTAACGAGAAGAAACAGGATGACCACTACGTACACTTGACCCAAGGCGACTCTACAAACAATGAGTTAATTTGGAAGGAAACAGTAGGTGAACTAGGTGCTGACGGTGCGTTAATTAAGAACCGTATTAATAAGCTAACTATGCCCCACCAGCTACGTAAAGAACTCAATGGTACATTCACATTCTCACCATTAACATGGGACGATAGATCAGCAGGTGACGAAGAAACTAATCCAGTTCCATCTTTTATTGGGTACAAGATTAACGACATATTCTTCCACCGTAACCGCTTAGGGTTTCTTGCAGATGAGAATGTAATCTTTAGTGAAGCTGGTGAGTTCTACAACTTCTTCCCTAAGACTGTTCTAACAACTTTAGACTCTAATCCGATTGACGTAGCTGTATCTAACAATCAAATCTCGATATTAAAACATGCGATTCCTTTCAATGAATCCTTATTGATCTTCAGTGACTTAACGCAGTTCATGTTGTCGGCTAGTGATCTACTTACACCCGACTCAGTTCATATTGATGTGTCTACAAACTTTGAAGCAGACCTTACAGCCAAGCCCGTAGGTGCAGGTAAATACGTGTTCTTTGGGTTTGCTAAAGGCAAGTGGTCAGGTGTTCGTGAGTATTACGTGGACTCTTCTTCAGAGACTAATGACGCTGCTGACATATCTGCACACGTCCCGAACTATTTAGAGGGGACTATAAGAAATCTAACCGCATCTTCTAACGAAGATATGCTTTTAGCGTTAACGGCAGATAAGCCCAACTCAGTGTTTGTTTACAGATACTTTTGGCGTGGTGATGAAAAGCTACAGTCTGCGTGGTCAGAGTGGAAGTTCTCAGGTGCTGTTCGTTCAGTAGCATTTAACGGCTCAGTTATTAAACTGGTCATGGAATACTCAGATGGTATTTACTTAGAGAGCCTTAGCTTGGCTAACGATTCTGCTAGTGCTGACATGGTTTACACCAGTGGTTTATCTAACTACTCAGGTGGTGCAGTTCTACTAGACAGACGCTACAAGATCGCAAATGCAAACTTACTGTATTCAGATAGCACTAGAATCTTTGTGAACAACGTAGGCAGTCCACGAACACAGTCAGAAGCTTTAGCAGACTTTGCAGGTGGTAAGGTTATCTATACAGGTATTCCGTACACTTTTAAGTATAAGTTTAGTGAGATAGTCCTTAAACAAGACAATAAAGCAGTAACAACTAACAACCTTCAAATTAGAAACTTTAACATAGTGTACAACACCACGGCTTACTTCAAAGTTACAACAGAACCTACAGCAAGACCAACTGCTGTCAGAGAGTTTAACGGTCGAATTATTGGCAACCTATATAATTTACTAGGTCGAGCCAACTTAGCTGAAGGTACGTACCGTGTCCCAATACATACAAACTCTAGGTACTCAAACGTAACTATTTCATCCGACAGTTACCTACCGTGTGTATTCCAAAGTGCTGAATATGAGGGCTTCTTAACCCAAAGAACCTCAAGGATTTAACAATGGCCCATTACCGCGATTCCACTCAGGAAGACGTGTTTGAACTAGCTGCAAAAATGCGGCTGGCTGATATTAGAGAAGTCAAAGCTTCAAGTGGCTTTACTCCTATCGAAGCACTCCAGTTAGGATTTGATTCGGGCAACCCCCAATCTATTATCCACAAAGGAGAGATTATAGGAATGTTCGGTTGCGCCCATGTTGACGACCTAACTGGCTGTCCTTGGATGCTAGGTTCTGACAAGATTCCGCTTATAAAACGTGACCTACTAACGCAATCAGTGGATTGGGTCAAAGAAGTCCAGCAGCAATACCCACTATTAATTAATTATGTAGATGCTAGAAACAAGGTAGCTATCAAATGGCTCAAGCACATTGGCTTTTCATTTGTGAAGCTTGTCCCTGATTTTGGTGTGGAGGGTATACCTTTCTACGAATTTGTAAGGATTAAAAATGTGTGACCCCGCAACAATTCTCGGAGCAATGACTTCGATAGCATCCTACGGAGAACAGCAAGAACAGGCCAAACGTAATGAAGAGTCTGCTAATGCTGCCTACCTCAGTGATGCCCGACAGCTAAACCTTAGACAACGACAAGAAGAAGAGGCAGAAGCCCAACGAGGGCAAGATGCTGACATTCAAAGTATGAGAGATTTAGCAACAGCTAGGACAGCTTCTGGTGAGTCAGGAGTAGCAGGGCTATCCGTGGATGCCTTAATGAACGATATATTGCGTCAGAATTTATATGACGATACCAAAGCTTCTTCTAACCTTGGTGCAACTAAGGCTCAAATAGCAGAAGAGAAAGAAGGTGCTAAAGCGGGGCGGCAGTCTCGTATTAATCAAATGCCTTACCCAAGCTTCGCATCTTCTGCCCTTCAGATTGGCGGTGATGCTTACGAAAGTAACCCTAGTTATTTTAAAGGTTTAAAAAACCCCTTTAAGAAGAAACCAGTAGGCCATAGAGCCTCAAGATAAAAGGAGTTCGCTGTGGCGAAACAACGTGTCCAAACTCAGTATGCTAAGAACCAAGTGCGCTTGGCTCCGCAAGCATCCCCTGTAAACACTTATGTGCAACCAGCCCGTAACGACCAGATTAGTAAGGCTTTAGATAGCGTTACAGGTAATGTCCAACGGGTTCAGAAGGAAGAAGAACGCAAGCTGGACATGATTCAAGCTAGTAAAAAGCAAGCGGCTCAGAACTCATTCGGCATAGGCTTTAAAGCCTTGATGGAACAAGAGCAATTTGCACGGATGACTCACGAAGAGGTTTTAGAAACTCCTGAATATCAGACGTTATTTCTTGGTAGCTTAGACCAAGTAGATGACGAAGACCTTAAAGGTATTCTAGCTAACTCTATGCGGCAGTCTTCCAAAGCATCTAGTACCGCTTCGTCTGCCATATATCAAAGGCAAGACCTTCGTGACGCTGGTTCGGTATTTGCCACTAACACTATAGACATGCACATCGACCAAGCTAGTTCTACTTACAGTCTTAAAGAGGGCCGTAGCTTTGGCCCCGATGGTTTAACACAAGAGCAATTAAATGAAGAAACTGCCGATGGGTTTGCGTCTTTTGCTGCTGATATGGAAGCCATTTTAAAAGATAAGTATGGGTACTCCAACACTGACCTACAAAACTACTGGCTCAAAGAGCAAGAAAGACGTGGTGAAGAGTTCATGGATACAGTCATTGGTGACTACCTTATTAAAGCTGGCAATGGCGGCCCTGATTATCGTAACAAGGTTTTAGGATTAATTGAAAAAGCTGAGGCTAATGCGTCTATTAGAGATTCAGCAGATGTTACAGATAGAATTTTAGATTGGAACTCAAAATCGTCTGCTGGTTCACTTGAAGAGGTTGATTTATTAGCTTTGAAAAGGTCTGAAAAATCGGGGGAAATAACCAGTTACCAGAGGATAGCAATAATAAATGCAAACACCACAGCAATCGCTATGAAAGCAGCAGGTGTTCGTAAAAATAAAGCTATGGCTTCTGCGGTAAATTCTGCAATAGCAGGGGTAACTAACATAACGGCAGGTTCTTATATAGACCACAATGGTCAACAAAAGAGTATTTCTAAAGATGACTTGGACACAGCAACACAGCTTCGTATTACAGAAATAGTTAATGCCAAGTTCCCTGACGGAACAGATGAACAAAAGTTAGCGGCTGAAATAGGCATGTATTCTAAAGTTGACGTGATAAACAAACGATGGAAAGCAATGGCAGGTAAAGCTTTTGATAATTTAGGTACTGGTGACTTCGACCCAGATTCCCCTAACTTCAAAGCCACTATGAATAAATTCAAGTTTTTAAAACAGCTTCATGCTGGCAACCCTCAGATGTTCCGTAAGTATCTTACAGACCCTAACCAACGCGCACAGTTTGCAGATTGGAGAGTGATGACTATGTATGGGGACAATAACGAAGTAGAGGCTTTAACTGCTTTAGGTTCTCCAGATTATTTATCATCCAAAGCAAGTTCAGCAAACCTTCAAAAGTTTTCCGAAGGGGTTATAGATGAATTAGACACTTTCGGGTGGGGGGATGTAGTTACTGGGGAAGAGGAGAAATCCTTACTCTCAGATAAAATAGTTCAGTACGGCAAAGTTATCGCCAGAATGACAGGAATGAACCCTGAAGAATTTATAGATGAGTACGCAAAGGAAATCGTAAATGACCACTCAGTAGTAAATGGAAAGTTGGTATTTATGGGTGGAAGTGAAGATATTGAAAGTTCTACATTCCAAGAAGATGCACAGGCTTATTTTGAAATTCAAGCAGCAACTATTGGCATGGGTGCTTTAGACCCTACTCAGCTTTCCCTACGATACAGTGGTAGAGGTAAGACATTTTGGATTACTAATCTACAAGGTATGACCATACCTAATACTGCACCACTTCACTTAAACACGTTTAATGGTTTGAACGCTAGACAGGTAAGGGACGCTAAACAACTAGAAGCTAACAATGATCTGGCGAATCAATAAGGGATATTAACAATGGAAACAATAGAAGAATTTACTTCGGTCTTTACTTCAGACTCTGTAGCACCCAAAGACCCCTCAATGGTTATGAGGCAAGCTACAGAAAACGGTAAGATATTTGACCCCAATGTTAATGCCTTTATAGATAAGCCTGATGACTTTGGATTCATGGATACTGTCGGAGCCTTTAGAGAAGAAGGGGCTTCGTTAGTTGAAATAGCAGCACGTCAAAGAGCCGTAGATAATGAGTACGACCCTGAGTTTAGATTTGATGACAGAGTAATGAAAACTTACTTTGATGATACCCCTGAAGAGTTTCACGACTATATGTTTGGGGCAGAGTCAGAGGGGTCTTTGAAGCAGATGATGGAGCAAGTATCACAGACACAGCATAACCAAAAAATCATGGGTGAGAACTTTGGAGACTCCCCTGTTCTTACAGTGGTAGCGGCATTAAGTGCGGGTATGCTTACGGAAGAAAACTTAGCAATATCTTTAATACCTGTGGCTGGTTGGGGTATGTCAGGAGTTAAAGGACTAGGAACCGTGGGTAAAAGTTTAGGCACTTTATCTAATGCTGTTAACAAGGCAACCAAAGGCAAAACTAAGTTAGGAACGATGGGCAAGATGGGTGTTTTTGCTGGTACACAAGGAGGCTTAGAGAGTCTTTATGCCAGCAATGTTTTACCTGACTACACAATAAACGATGTTCTTTTAGATACTGCTTTTTCAGCAGGTTTCTCAGGTGCTATGGGTTCCGTAGTTCATAGGTATGCAAAAAGTGCAGATGAGTTAAGGGAGCATGAAAAAGGTGTCGCTGTGTTATCAGGTGGTGATATTAAAGACCCTGATATTCAGATGTCTTTAGAAGCCCCACAGCCTGTACACGCGCCTCAGCGTATTGATGAGATTGATTCACCAGAACAAGGTAAAACTATTATAGGCACTAACTGGATAAGCAACTTGCTATCTGAAGGTGCTGCCCTACGTGGTTCTAAAAACCCGCTTGTACGTAACCTAAGTCGAATCTTAGTTCAGGACAACAGGGTAAACAACAAATCAAGTACCAACATACAATCTACTTCAAGTATTCAGACACGTATTACTCGCAGTGCTAGGGCTAAGTTAGCTAGGGTTCACAGACCTAACTTTAACAAGTGGCGGCAGAACACTAAGTATGGTCGCCTAAGCGTCAGGGCGCATGAAGAGTTTGAAGGGTTAGTGACTAGGGCAGTCCGTAATGACTCCGTATATGCGGACTCTCCTAAAGAAATTCAGTTAGCTGCCGACAATGCGCGTGAGGTATTTAAAGACCTTTTAGATCAGAAAAAGCGTTACAGAGTCATAGGTGCTAAAGAAACACAGTATGATCGTAACTACGTTCCGACCCAATGGGATTCAGGTAAATTACGTGCCGTAGTGAAGGAGCATGGAGGAACCAAAGTCAGTAAAGTTTTTGGTCAATCCGTAGCTGCTAAAAACGGCTGGGACTTAGCTTTCTCTGTACGCCTTAGCCGTCTGTTTATTCAAAAGGTATCTTCTTTAGACACTGGTGTTACAGCTAATAGGCTAGAGGACATCCTTGAGGACAGCACTGCATTACGTAAGTTTCTTGTAGACGAGGGTATGACTGAAGCTGAGATTGATGTAGGTATGGGCGCAAAAATGGCTTCCTCTAAGGGAAACCGAAGAGTGCCAGATACTAACATGCGCCAACGTCTTGATATGGACTATGAGACTAAATTTACTGTTGATGGTTTAACCATGTCAGTCAGTGAAATGCTTAATAATAATATGTCTGACGTAGTTCAAAGCTATGCTTTTAAATCAGGCCGACACATTGGTTTTGCCAGAAATGGTATTGACGGTGACGGTATGGACACTATGGAAGCTGTCATTGAAAAAATTAATAAGTATGGTGCAGACAACGGCATAGACCCTCTTGAAACGGCTGATGATATTACAATAGTCAGAAAGCTAATCCAAGGTCTTCAAGGTTCTGAGCTAATAGAAGACACGTCTTTAGGTTTAAAAAAGAACAAGACCAAAGGCTTACAGATGGGCCGTAATTTAACCTACCTAGCCTACTCAGGATACTTTGGAATGATGAGCGTCATTGAGACTGCAAACATCATTGCTTATGGAGGTCTTGGAGTTATCTTTAAGGTTGCACCGCAATACAAAGATTGGATAAAAGCTGCACGTAATGGAGAAGTATCTAACAATGATATGCAGAATATTATTGATGCTACAGGATTAGGTACTCATGGTTTAACAGGTTCGGCATCAACTCGTATGGATGAGATTGGCGGCATGGTTGAACATATGGACCCATACTGGCAAAAAGCTAGGCAAGTTCAGGGCGTTATCTCAGGGCTTACCCCAGTTACTGACTTTCTACAGAGGTTTAACGCTGCTGTAATGCGTCAGAAATGGATGGATGGTGACATACCTAAAGCCATGCGTCAGGACACAGGCATAACAGATGCTATGTATGACCGAATCCAAGTGCAGATCAAAAGACACGGTGATGGTAAGCGGGTTATGGGATATGACAAATGGGATGATGTAGAGGCTCAAGATGCCTTTACTAACCATGTGTCTATAGAGGTTCGTAACAACGTCCAAGAGACTGATTTAGGTGCTACTAACAGCGTTTTAAGAGGACAAATAGGTTCTACTATTGGTCAGTTTTTAAGCTTCGCAGTGGCCTCTCAAGAGCAACAGTTTGCTCGTATGAATCGAAGGGCTGTGAATGGTATGGGTGTTGAAGCTGCCTATGTTGTTATAGGTCAAATGCTTATAGCAAGCCTTGTGACTACTGCACGTACACAAGTATCTTCAGAAGGTCGTTCAGATCAAAGAGAATACCTAGAAAAACATTTAGACCCCTCAAGTATAGTTGAAAACATGGTTGGCTATACAGGCGCGTTTGGTGTCATGGGTATGATTACTCAACTCCCTGACAAATTTCAAAGAGGTTGGGGTTCAGGCTTAGTGGCTAATCCTTTAGCTGGTTATCTTGATGGACTAGGACACCTAGCACACGGAATGTTTTCTGAAGGAAAAATGACAGAACAAGAATACAGATCAGTTATACACATGTTTCCTATAATTAATCAGGCGTATACAAAGGCTGGCTTAAACGCTATTGCCGCAGAACTTGGAGATTAACAACAATGGCGAATAGCTATATCGAATACACTGCAAACGGGAGTACGACTACTTTTGCAGTTCCTTTTACGTACACGGTGGCATCTGAGGTTGCTGCCTTTGTTAACGGGGTTTCTACCTCTTTTACTTTTACTTCGGCTAATACAGCATCTATAAGCCCTGCCCCTGCAAATGGTCTTGTTGTTCGTTTCTCACGTACTACAAACCTAACTACAAGGGCAGTGGATTTTAGTAACGGTGCTATCTTAACCGAAACTGATCTTGACGCTTCAAACATACAAGTCTTCCAAGCTTCTCAAGAAGCCATAGACACTGCCCAAGCTTCTATATTTAAAGTCGCAGACGGTAAGTTTGACGCACAAAGTCGTGTCATAAAGAACGTAGCTGACCCAGTATCAGCGCAAGATGCAGCAACTAAGAACTGGGCAGAGACAGGCATGACTTCTCAGTTAAACACTGCGACTACTCAGGCTACAGCAGCAAGTAACTCTGCTACTGCGGCAAGTAACTCTGCTACTGCGGCTGCTTCTTCTGCTTCTACAGCCAGTACACAAGCTAGTACCGCTACCACCAAAGCAGCTACAGCAACTACTCAAGCTGCCTTAGCAACTACAAACGGTGCAGCACAAGTGGCTCTTGCTACTACTCAAGCTGGCCTTGCTACTACAAACGGTGCAGCGCAGGTTGCTTTAGCGACTACTCAAGCGGGTTTAGCCACTACTAATGGACAGGCCCAAGTCGCCCTAGCGACTACTCAAGCTGGCTTGGCGACTACCAATGGCGAAGCGCAAGTAACTCTTGCTACTACTCAAGCGGGTTTAGCGACAACCAATGGCGCAGCACAGGTAACTTTAGCAACAGCACAGAAAGCTATAGCAGTTACTAAAGCATCTGAGGCTTCTGCAAGTGCATCTACAGCATCAACTCAGGCAACCAACTCTGCTAACTCTGCAACTGCTAGTGCTAACTCAGCCACCGCTTCTGCTTCTTCCGCAAGCAACGCAGCAGCAACTACTGCATTGACGATGGGCGCAGGGTCAACCAATCCGACTACAGCAGTAGGCGGTGGGGCTTTAGTAACGGGTGCTTTGTTTTTCAATACAACAGCAGGGTTAATGAAGGTATGGAACGGCTCAAGTTGGGCTGACGCAGGAAGTGCAGTCAACGGCACTTCACAACGAGTTGTATACACAGCAACCGCTAACCAGACTACATTCTCCGTGATCTACGATGCAGGATTTGTGGACGTATACCTCAACGGAATTAAGCTACTCCTAGCTACGGACTTTACAGGTACGTCAGGAACAAATGTAGTCTTAGCCACAGGCGCAACAGTCGGAGACATTGTAGACATAGTATCTTATGGCGCATTTAACGTAGCTAATACTTACACACAAGCACAGATAGATAATTTAATCAGGTTTGAAATAGATGGGGGAGTCTCTAACTCTACTTATTTAGCAACTCAATTAGTAGACGGAGGAACAGCATAATGGCTAGTATCATTCAAATTCGCAGGGACACAGCATCCGATTGGACAAGCGCAAACCCTACACTCGCTCAAGGCGAACTGGGCCTAGAGACAGACACACTTAAACTAAAGGCTGGCACTGGCACAACCGCTTGGAACTCACTAGCTTATTACACGCTAGGTACAGCAGGATTTTTAGCTACATCAACTATAGGTTCTACTGTTCAAGCCTTTGACGCAGACACCTCTAAACTAGACGTAGCTGAGACACGTTCAGCCTCAAGTAACTTTGCAGACAACGTATTACAACGTCCCGTCTTAAAGGACTATGGTGAGGTAAAAGTCGCCATGTCAGCACACGCTGTAGACCTTGAGCTAGGTAACGTATTCACCTACACGCTCTCAGGTTCACAGACAGTTACATTCTCTAACCCTCCTGCCTCTGGCACTGCTGGCTCCTTCACTATGATTGTCACGAATGGCGGTAGTGCTACGCTCACATGGCCCACCTCGGTCGATTGGCCTTCTGCTACTGCGCCCACATTAACTGGTTCTGGTGGTGTTGATATTTTATTCTTCACGACTTGTAATGGTGGTACAACTTGGTACGGAACTGCTGTATTGGCTATGGGGTAATCTATGACTATTGAAAGAAAAGTAGGCATGGGTATCGCAGGTCAACCCAGTGGTGGTGCGGCTAATGTTGCCGATGTTTTTAGTACACATTTGTATATAGGTAATGGTAATACACAGCAAAACATTAACAATGGAATAGACCTAGATGGTGAAGGTGGTATGGTTTGGTTTAAAGCCCGTAGTCATGCTCTGAATCACGTTATCTTTGATACAGAAAGATGGACTTCTTCCGATGGTAATGGGCTGTACCCTCATGCAACAAATGCTGAAGTTAATAATAACGAGTTAAAGGCTTTTAATTCAAATGGATTTAGAGTAGGTGACACTGGTTATATTAATGATACTAATAAAGAAATGGTAGCATGGACATTCCGAAAGAAGAAAAAGTTCTTCGATATTGTAACCTATTCTGGAAATGATGCTAACAGAACTATTGCACATAGTCTAGGTGGGCCTGTGGGCTTCATGGCAGTCAAACGATTAAACTCTCTAGGAGCAATGACTACATTCCATACGTCTTTAGGCGGTACTAAGTTTATGGAAATGCACAGTACAACCCAACAACAAACAAGTTCAGCAGTCTGGAATAACACAGCACCTACAAATGCAGTGTTTTCTCTTGGGACGGATAGTGCTGTAAACGCTTCTGGAGGTACATACGTAGCCTACTTATGGGCAGACAACTCCGCAGAAGATGCAGAAGATCAGATGATCAAGTGCGGGAGCTATACGGGTGCTTATCCTACACAGGTTGCAGTTAACTTGGGATGGGAGCCGCAATGGATAATAGTAAGGCCAGCTACTCAGTCTAGTAATTGGGATATTATAGATAATATAAGAGGCAATCCTGTAGACCGAGATGGTGCATTTTTGAGTGCAGACACCAGTGGAGTAGAAGGACTTAATAAAAGAATAAAGTTTACCGCTACAGGTTTTGAAACATTGGGAGGGGGTACGTCCACTAATGCTAATGGTGCTACACACATCTACATGGCAATACGTGGGCCAATGATGGTCGAACCAGAAGCGGCTACTGGTGTGTTTTCTCTTAGTACAGCAGTGGGTGGTGCATCAACATCCGTTGGATTCGTACCAGATACAGTTCTCTTTACCAACACAACTCAATCAAGTGGAACAAGGTATATCACCAGTAGACTGACAGGAAAAAGGCAGCTAAGGGCAAACACTACCAATGCGGAGAGTAGTCTTGTTGTAGATTGGGATGCGCCTAGCAGCACATGGAAACAAGGACAAGATTCTTCCAACATAAACTTTTTTTGGAAACGAGCAAAAGGCTTCATGGATGTGGTTGCTTTTACGGGTAATGCAACTGCTGGTAGGGCCATACCACATAGCTTGGGAGTGGCCCCAGAGATAGTGCTACTCAAAAGTCGAGGTAGTGTTCAAAACTGGTACTTTTTAAACGCATCCACTGGAGGCAATTTTTTATTAAACACATCATCAACAGATCAAGGTAACCCACAAAGCTATTGGGGAGATGGAACTAACTATGTTGCCCCTACAACGTCTAATTTTACAATTGGTTCAAGAAGTCAAGTAAACGCATCTAATGTAGGTTACATAGCCTTCCTCTTCGCCACACTAGATGGTATCAGTAAAGTCGGCAGCTACACAGGCAACGGCTCTAGCCAGACGATAAATTGTGGGTTTTCAGCAGGGGCAAGATTTGTCTTAATCAAGCGCGCTAACGCTACTGGCCCTTGGATGGTCTTTGATACAGCAAGGGGTATTGTCGCTGGTAATGACCCTTATTTTTACTTGGACTCAGGTTCCGCTCAAATCACGGCAGAGGATGCTGTTGACCCTCATAACTCAGGTTTTATTATAAATCAAACTGATGGCGACCAGAACGTGTCTGGCTCAACTTACATCTTTTACGCAATCGCATAGGACAATCAACTATGAATTATCGCAATAAAACAACAGCAGAAGTTAGCACTCAAGGCGAGATTCGCAGAGCTAACGCAAACACCTCATTTCCAAGAGTATGGGACGCAGACGTTTGCACCCACCTCAACATTGACCCTGTTCTGGCAGCACCACAGCCGTCATGTACTGCATTGCAGCAAGTTAACTCTGTTGCCCCAGTACAAGATGCTAGTGACAATTGGGTTGAAGGATGGGAGGTCGTAGACAAGTTTGCAGACACGACAGACGATGATGGTGTAACTACTACTAAAGCAGAACATGAGGCAGCATTCACAGCCAGTGAACTAGCTAAAGTCGCAGCAGAAGCGCGTGAGAAGCGTGATGCTTTACTCGCAGCTACGGACTTCTATGCTTTGTCTGACGTTGTTATGACTTCTGAAATGACCACCTATCGTTCTGACTTGCGAGACATAAGCGATCAAGAGAATTTTCCATCTTCAATCACTTGGCCTACAGCACCA
>TARA_R100000541_G_scaffold9826_2_pt1 | contig 14919 bp, 38 predicted proteins | sample TARA_R100000541 | Tara Oceans TARA_R100000541 (sample SAMEA2621416) | marine metagenome | biome: marine biome (ENVO:00000447); feature: surface water layer (ENVO:00002042); material: "saline water (ENVO:00002010), including plankton (ENVO:xxxxxxxx)" | depth 5 m | reverse complement strand
ACACCTTTATGGACTCTGATACAATAGTACTTCATTAACGAGATAACACAGGGAATATTGACATGGCATATGTAAGCAAGCAAGACAAATTAGACCTTACTCCAGGCATCAAAGCTGTCCTGAAGAAATATGATGTTAAAGGTACCATATCTGTTCAGCACCACAGCACTCTTGTTGTTAAACTTAAATCTGGTGCAGTCGATTTCAACGCTGATAATATAGTCACTGAGGACATCTTCGGCGAGCCTGACACTAGAGATTACCACGACAATCATACTATAAACACTTATCACATAGACCGTCGCTGGAAAGGTGAAGCTAAAGCCTTCCTCTATGAACTTAAAGAAGCTATGGAAGGCGAAGCCTTCTTCAACCACGACGATAGCATGACCGACTACTTCTTTCGTTCACATTACATCGATGTTAAAGTTGGTTATAACGCTCCGTACGCATGTACTGCCGCAGACTCAATTGCGGCTTAATAATTAATTATATAAATGAGGAAAGATCATGGGTATGATAAACGGAAGATATACGACTAGTGCGGAAGAAATTCGAGTTCTTGAGAAAGAGCTTCATATGATGCGCCTTAAATTCGATAAAATACTTTCTTTTGTGGAAGAAGAATTTCCACTAGGGCGTCCTTTTGACTATATGGGGGTGGAAATGTGTACGACTAGTATTGATGTTACACAGCCTCGAGGTGTCAAATCCTTTAGTAGGGAAGATGCCGTGAAAGTGCATTCTGAGGCAATGTCTGGTTTAGTTGAAATTCCTGAGGTTCGACCCGCATATAATGCTGAGGGTAAGATTGTATTAAATAGCGAATATTTTAATCCAGTGACTGGACTATTCACGCCTAAGTCTTTCGGCAGTGAGCATTTCACGCCACGATTCCTTGAAAGTGATGTGTAACTTATGACTAGACGAGCTAAAATAATATTAATGTTCCCGATCTTAATCACGTGGGACGCATTCTATTTTCTGATTAAACAATTAACTCGACTTTGCGATTATATAGATATTGAGGGTGCAAAGATTATCGATAAAATATTGGAGAATGGCGTTTGAGAAAGCAGAATATAGTAGTAGCGGGATGGGGTGCGGTGGGTCAATGCGTAGGCGAAGCCTTGCGACCGGTCGCGAACATTCTCATTGACGATCCATATCATGACAATCCAGATTATAGATCGACTCAACCCTCTGACTTGAATGATCTTGATGCGGTAATCATATGTGTAGCCACGCCGGCGAACGTGCATAATAATAGTTGTGATACCAGTTTTGTAGAAGAAGTTATCGAAAAGTATGGAACAAAGCCAAGGTATCTACTCAAGTCGACCATCACCCCCGATTTCTTTGCAGAACCTTATATGCTAGATGGTGTTGAATGTAAGATTACATATAGTCCAGAATATATTCGCGGCACGACAGGTAATGATTACGTCACTGATTTTAAAAACGCGACCTTTGCAATATACGGTGGTGGTGAGATGCGTTGGTGGGACGAGTTGTTTCGTTTAGTCCAACCCAACATTAAAGATGTTCGGTACATGACTGCGGTACAGGCTTCTTTTACTAAGTATTTTCTTAATTGCTATTTAGCCGCTAAGACCACATTCTTTAACCACATGAAAGACATAGTTGATCATATGCCCTCTATGGGCGATCCTGACTATGACATTATTATCGATGGTCTATGTTTAGATCCTAGAGTCAGTAAGTCACATACTCAAGTACCAGGACCAGACGGTAAGAAAGGATTTGGGGGACATTGTTTCCCAAAAGATGTATCAGCGATGTCATGGATGTCGACTGATCTGGGTGTAGAGAATAACTTCCTCGACACCGTATTAAACTTTAATGATACTTATAGAAAATAAAAAGGAAACGATATGAAAAGCGAAAGTGGTATGTACGTAACGGATTATAATGTTGTATTAAAAGAGACCGAGGTTCAAAACCAATCATCAGGTGGTATCATTCTATCAGGTGATGTATCAACTGGCAACAAGCCCGGTATCGTGGTCGCAGTAGGTCCTGACGTATCTAATCTAGTTCCAGGTCTGAAAGTCTACCTTGATTGGAAAGAAGCGATGCCCTTTGAATATAAAGGCGTTAAGATGGCTGTAGTTGATCAAGGTGCTATCAAGGTTATTTGCGATGAATGATGCACCCTTTGCGGCTTCATTATATAATGACGAATCTGATAATGAATCAGCTACGCGATGGCATTTAAAAATGCTCATTGAGGATCTTGATGATATGGGCATTTACATTAATGCAAACGGAGAACAATACGACGAGGATACTCCTCAATTTAAAGAGATGGCGTATATACTTCGAAGGACTCTAGAATATGTTAGTAAAACAGGAGAGGTACATATCTAATGATAGGAATTATTCGTAATGCGATGAAAACACCTGACGGAACGATTCTGGAGTCCAGACATCGACATGATTTTAAATCACATAAAGACGCGAATGGCAAAGAATATATCATCGACGGTGGACAATCATATCTTCGAAGATCCGCGTGGGACGACCAAGTAGATTTGTCTGTATCGCTTATGGATGGTCATGATAGAGTTCGAAATGCATTAGAATGGGGAACATATGGTGTTACCGGAGACATGCCTCTGACGTATCTTACCCTTAAAGATATGGATACTGATCACATTGAAACTATTCTAGAACTTCAAAATCCAGTGGCTTCGTTTAAAGAAGCGTTTAAAAACGAGCTATCATACAGAAAGGAAACGGGTCAATGGCAAACAGCGATTTAGTAAATAAAGCCCACATGAAAGTCGCCAATGTGTATGCGCAACTTAGTACAGCAAAGAAGTTGAAAGTTGGTTGTATTATCGTTAAAGACAATCGCGTCATATCAATTGGATATAATGGTATGCCAAGTGGGTGGAGCAACGAATGTGAGGAGCCATGGACAAGAGAAGGTAATCTAGTAACAAAGCCCGAAGTTCTTCATGCCGAAGCTAATGCAATAACTAAAGTAGCACGTAGTTCTGAGTCGTGCGAAGGCGCAACACTATATTGTACTCACGCACCATGTATAGAATGTGCCAAGTTGATCGCGCAGTCGGGTATCAAGGAAGTGTATTATGAAACTCCTTATCTAGCCTCAAAAGGTTCGGGGCTAAATTTTCTCGTAGAATGTGACATTAATGTTGTCACTATTGAGCGACCGATTATGCCTCTGAACGAGAATGCGCTTGGAATGACTAATGACTTTGACAGGCTACAGCCAACAGGCTATAATGACTTTGACAGGCTACAGCCAACAGGCTATAATGACTTTGACAGGCTACAGCCAACAGGCTACAGCCATTATAAGAATGGCATCGCCCACAAATGAAATTGGTTGACATGAGCCTAGAATATCATTATAATGTACTCTTACCGACCATGGAGTCGCCTATGATATTCGTAATTAACAGAGATGCAATTGCAATGACTTTTGGTTATATCGGTGCATGTTTTATGATGGTATTCTAGGTGTGATATATTTTATTGAAGGAGGTGATCCTACATACAATTCGATTATAATGGTATCTTATGTCGATCACTTGATGAAGAAGCTCGGCATTGAATGCATTCCTGATGTAGAAGTTAATATTAATATTACTAACGAAGCACTCGACTCCACTACCGATATGGGGCACACTTGGGGCGATAGTGACGAGATGAATATCACAATCACTACCAAGAATTGTAGCATTGTAGATCGAATGTTGACACTCGCCCATGAAATGGTTCATGTCAAGCAGTACCTTCTAGGCGAGTTATCCACTGACAATGGTTACTTAGAATGGCATGGTGAACCTGCGAAAAAGTACAAGAAAGAATCAAGACCACCATGGGAAGTAGAAGCCTATGCGTTGGAATCAGAATTGCTTAATACCTGGCAATAAAAAGTCTTAACATGTTGTTAAGCATTGAATGTAACATTACCAAAGGAAAAGTTTATGATTAGTAGTCCCGCAGACAAGCAGAAGATCAAAGGTGCCATTAAGGAACTGTCTGATTCTATGCTCCGAACTGATGCAGAAAAAGATTTGCAAAAAGATATCATCGAAGTTACTTTCGAAGACACTGGTATCGACAAAAAGCACCTACGAAAGATCGCAACCATTTACCATAAGCAGTCTATGAATGATGTTAAGAGCGATTACGAAGAAGTCGAAACACTATACGACCAGCTATTCTCCTAACTATCAACACCGCGCGTGACCATTTCTTTTAGTCCGGTCACTCGCGGTGCTTGACACCAAAGCTCCACTAATGTATAATCATATCTTATTAACTCGACAGGAAATAGTTATGACTGATTATACGCTAAAGAGTTGGAATGATTTGACTTCATTAAAGAAGCGAATCACCGAAGACAAAACAAGCGAGAGTGTAGTTGAATTTACTGGATACTCTCTGATAACTAACCACTTCGTCTATACACTATATGATGGAATATTAACAAGGGTGAAAAAATGAATCTATACGAAGCAATGACTTTAGGATTTTTTATGGCTGTTGGAGTCTGTTGCGCTGTCGGCATGGCGATGGCGTTCATCGCCTCTGGAAGGGTGCATCAACGAGAGTGGAACTTAGCTGTTCCAATGTTTGGTTTATGTTCTTCTGTGGGCGTAGTTACGTTTATGTTATCCTATGGAGCATGATAATGTCAGAACGCTATAGACAGGAAACTACAGATTGGGGCACGTTAAAAATTCTCAATCACATATATATCACTGAGGGTGAGCAACTAGTCGGTTATATACCTCTCGGTGGTAAAGAGATCCGTTACAAGAAATCAAAGAAGCAATGGTCTTCTGCCAAGCGAAAGTTCCGTGATCTGACCAAGAATGAGATTGCTTACATAAAAGAAAATGGTAGCTTTATCGAAGGAGGTAAAGTATGATTGCTAAGTTTCTCGTAGGAATGATAGTGACACTATGTTTGGGTCAGTGGCTACACTACACCTTTCAGTATAAGCCTTTACAAGAGGATTACGCTGAAGCTAAAAATCTTATAAGCGCACAGGCTGTTCGAGAAGCTGAACAGGTTATAACTATCAGTAAGCTCGAAGACAACCTAGCGAAAACTAGTGAAGCGTTACAAGTGCAGACTCGACGCAATTCTGAAATAGAAGCCGAGAAAGATTTATACCTCGATATTTTTCGTCGACATAAACTATCTCAACTAGCCGCGGCTAAACCTGGTCGCATTGAACCCTTATTTAACAAAGGTACTAAAGATGTATTCGATTCAATTGAAGCGAGTAGTTCTATTATTGACGCTCTTAACGATTAGTGGCTGTAGTCTATGGGGTAAGAAAGATGCTCCTATCGTAGAGGTACGAACAATAGAAGTGAAAGTTCCTATTGTGCATCCGGTATTACCACGAGCCATTAATCTTAAAGAACCTTATTTTCACGTGGTGAGCAGGGTGAACCTCGATGAATTCATCGAAGACTTCGAGAAGCGAAATGACGTTCTAGTGTTCACCGCAATGTCAATTGGCGATTATGAGTTGATGGCATATAATATGCAAGAAATAAAAAGATATATTGACCAATTGAAAGAAGTTATAGTATACTATAGAAAAATAAATGATGATGAAGGAGTGAAGAGTGATGAAGCTAAGTAGCGAAACACTGAACGCAATAGGTTATTTCTTTAGTTATAAAGGACTTGATAGGTGGAGTGGATGGGAAAGAGAGCAAAAGGTGATACTTCAAGAACTACCTACGCTAAAAATGTATCTGGATAAAGAGAAAGAGCTAGAGGATTTAAGGTTAGCTGTTAAGGACGAATTAAAAACTTATTACGAGAAACGTAGCCTGTCGCAATATACGAGCGACCCCGAAGTCTAGTAACCGGGACAATTTAACTCGCATGACCCCTTGAGGTAGGATCTCACTGGTAAATGCTAAGGGTGGAGTAGAACGTGAATAGTAGTCGTGCTTGGTCGCTTGACGAACTTGAAACAGAATCGCTCTAATAGTATGAAGCGTATTCCTAACCAGTTGATCGTTAGTACAAACTTAGTAAACCTGTCCTACAAATCAAGGCGCCTGAGAACGGCGATGCGAGGCCAATTAAAATAGTAAAGCAACATTAAAAGGAAGCAAGCAAATGAGTAGTTCAAGCATACGACGAGGTGCAGTCAAAACGGTTGAATGGTGGAAACACTTGCGTAGTAGAAAACGAGCGCAAAATAAACTTGTGAGACAGGACGGTAAGGCGATAACAAAAGAGGAAAGCAAATGATAAAAATGAGTAGTTCAAGCATGCGACGAGGTGCAGTCAACCCGCCCGATCAACGTGGAGACTTACTAGAATGGTGGAAACACTTGCGTAGTGACAAATATTTTAATCAATTGAATCAACGAGCGCAAAATAAACTTGTGAGACAGGACGGTAAGGCGATAACAAAGGAGGCAAGCAAATGAGATACATTGCCCGGTTTAGCGCGAGTAGAAGCGCATGGTGCGTTCATTGGCTTGAGGAGAGCAATGCCTCTAGTTATATTGTGGATTTGGATTCTGTTATAATACAAAAGTATGGGACAAAAGAGTTGGCTGAAGCTAAGTGCTTGCAGTTGAACGAGGAGAAAGACAAATTCCTAGCAAGCCCATCTTTTGAACCCCAACTTGAACTAGACCTAGAGGAAACAAGCGAATGAACGAATACATGAGAACAAGTGTGAAGTCAAAGTCATTTTGGGAAACAGTAATGCTGATAGTTCTACTCTGCCTCGTCATAAGCGTGGTTTATTCTGTTGCAAACAAAGAACCTCCGCAAAACAAGTGTATTGACGGAACTCTTTACCGACCAACCGATCAAGGTTACTGGCTGGCATACAATCAAAAGTGCAAGTCTTTACCGATAGAGGAGATAAGCGAATGAAAATGGCAGTGTTTTGTTTTTGGTGGCTTATGTTGATTTTTGTAGATCATATTCTGGCATTAAATGTTATTAATTACGAGTCTGTTAGTAAAGATGGATTGTTATTACGGGCATTTATTTTGACCTATTGCAGTGTTAGCTATAGCGGCTTCAAAGAGGGCATACGACTATGAATACAATGAATTTAAAAGGATTTACTATAGCATTTATGGTTTGCTATATCATGCTTAGTATCATGCTAAGATATAGCGGTGTAGTTCTAGGCGCAGAGCAGGTAGTTTTGTCTACCGCGTTTACAATATATCTACTCTTTCAGATACCTCGAAAGAGAAAAAAGAGGAATATGTAATTAAAACAAATAAAGTCTTGACAATAGTTGACTGACCCGTTATAATAACATCTTACTTAACTGAGAAGGTATTATATTATGTCACATGAATTAGAAATTGTTAACGGTAAAGCTATGATGGCTTATGCAGGAGATACTCCATGGCATGGTCTAGGTACACGAGTAAACACTGATCTAGCACCTCGTGAAATGATGGTAGAAGCCGGACTAGATTGGGGAGTCGAGAAACACCCTTGCTTCATTGATGTCAATGGCGAATCAATCGCTACAGGTCAAGAAGCACTCATTCGAACAGACACCAACGCAGTACTTACTAATGTAGGAAAGGGTTGGAATCCTGTTCAAAACCATGAAGCGTTTGATTTTTTTGCTGAGTATTGTGCCGCTGGTGATATGGAAATGCACACGGCTGGCTCACTTAAAGATGGTCAGATTACTTGGGTTCTTGCTAAAGTGAACGAGTCGTTTGATGTACTTGGCGACGATAAGATCGATTCTTACTTATTACTATCTAATCCACACCAATACGGTAAAGCGATCAATGTACGATTCACCCCTATTAGGGTTGTCTGTAACAACACCTTAAGCTTTTCGCTTAGTACTAGCTCTAAGAACACTGTTAATTTGAATCACCGCAACAAGTTTAACCCTGATATGGTTAAAGATCAGATGGGAATTGCGCACGAGAAGTTTTCGCTATACAAAGATATGGCTCAACACTTAGCCCATAAGACCGCAAGCTTTGATGATTTGATTACATATTTCAATGAAGTCTTTCCTGTCGCCAACTCGCAAAAACGTGATGCCAGAGCCTACGCTGATCTTTCAAGAACTGCTAAACTTGCGTTCGATCAACTAAACACACAGCCCGGAGCAGACTATGCACGTGGTTCTTGGTGGCAAGCACTTAACGCTGTTACTTACACCACTGATCACTTACTTGGTCGAACAGCGGATGCTCGAATGACTTCAGCATGGTTCGGAGCGAATCAGTCAAAGAAAACGAACGCTGTCAACCTAGCTGTAGAGATGGCATAACCCACAAAGGTGCGATCAGTACTTGCTATTGGTCGCACCATGTTTTATAATGACACTTCATTGATAAAGGAACTATTTATGTCTGTTTATGAAAGAGCGTCTTTGATTGCGGAAGCCTTGCATATCGATCACGTTAGAAAATATACTGGTGAAGCCTATATCGCCCACCCGAGAAAGGTCGCTGAAAATGCTGAAGCTGTTATACGGCATATGTTCAAAGAATCTCGTTCTTGGTTATATAGTGATATGTCCGTGTATTCTAAAATGCCGCTCGACGAATTTATCGATATCGTTAAAACTATTGCGGTGTTACATGATACGGTCGAAGATACTGCCGCGAACATCGAATACATTCAAGAAGAATTTGGTGATGAAGTCGCAAGAGGTGTTTGGTACTTATCAGACCCAGATAAGTTTGTGGGTAACAGAGTAACGAGAAAAGCCTTAACAAAAGATCGCTTGCGTAATGCTCCCGCTTATGTTAAACTAATCAAAATATGTGATATTAATCATAACAGAGGTTCGATAGCAGAGTATGATCCTAAGTTTCTTTTACAGTTTGACCTAGAAACGAACGCGCTGATCGAAGCTATGAATTTACGTACACTTAATGAAACAGTGTAAACTTAATGAAACAAAATAAAGGTAACAGCATGGAAAATTTAGACGCCGCAATAGATACTATACAGTCCATAGCTTCGGCGATTATAGACACCCAAGAAGCTATAGCCACTCTGCAAGAAGAAACCCTAATAACGCTTCAATGTGCAGGCAGAGAGTGCTTAAGGCTTGAGACAGCTTTAAAGGAATTACAGCTAGAGTCCCAAGCTGATATTGATGATAGAAGATATTCACGTATGGCGAACGTACCGTACTCCGAGGTAACAGCATGAGCTATATTATAATTCAAGATAATTCTTATGATGGTAAAGACGTTAGATACTGTGATGATCGAAAGGAACTTATACGCGTACTTAAAGCTAAAGGCTATCATGGTTATGAGTGGCCTGTCGCTGATTTAGAAGTATATGCTGTGGGTAATGCCTTAACTATAAATGAACTAACAACACTAAGAGAGGTGACAGCATGAGAGATGATACGGCTCGAGGAGAAGCGACAGGAGAAGCGACTCCTATACTCTATAAAAAAGACTCGAAAGGCAAGACGCGAACTTGGCAAGCAGAATTTCAGTCGACCAATGGTCGCTATTTATGGCGAACCGTTAGCGGCATCGAAGGTGGCAAATTAGTGCGCTCTGGATGGAAGTCTGTAGAATGTAAGAACGTCGGTAAAATTAACGAGACTGATCAGAAAGGTCAAGCTATTAGCGAAATGTTCGCCAGCTATGAGTTGAAGGCTGAAGGGGAATATTTTAAAGATCGCAACGACATTGATAAGTACGACAAGATCAAGCCGATGTTAGCGTCAAAACACGAAGATCGCGAGTACGATTGGGCAACTGGTCAATACTTCTCTCAGCCTAAACTAGACGGTATTCGTTGTATCGCTCGTAAAGATGGATTGTGGTCACGCTCGGGTAAATTGATAGTTAGTATTCCACATATTAGCGAAGAGTTGAAACCTCTATTCGAGAAGTATCCTGATGCAATTCTTGACGGTGAACTTTACAACCATTGCCTGCGAGATAACTTTAACAAGATCACATCGCTTGTTCGTAAGACAAAGCCCACCTCCAATGATCTTGAAGAGACTGTGGAGTTAGTTCAATACCACGTTTACGATAAGGTCGATGCTGACTTAACTTTTGTAGATAGAAACCTTTGGCTCAATAGTGAAGTACCGCAGTCAAAGGCAGTGAGATTAGTCACTACGGTTGAAGTCTCTGATAAAGATACGCTCGATATAATATACAGTGGATATCTTGAGGATGGCTATGAAGGTCAAATGATTAGAACTAATCTCGGTTACGAGAAGAGCAAGCGTTCGAAATCCCTTATCAAGCGTAAAGAATTTTTCACTGATGAATACCCGGTGTGTCGAGTAGAAGAGGGCAACGGGAACTGGTCAGGTCACATCAAACGATTTGTACTGGTAACAGAAAGTGGTGTAGAGTTCGGTGCTGGTGTAAGAGGCAATCAAGCCACGCTAAGTAGCATGTATCAGAACAAAGAAACGCCTGATTGGTGTACGTTACGATACTTCACGCCAACGCCAGACGGCATACCGAGATTCCCAGTAGTTATTGATTGGGGTTATGGAAAAAGGGAAGACTAGGAGAATAAAATGGAACAAACATTACTTGATAGACTACGTGGAATAAAGCGGGTCGATGAAAGCCTCTATTATCAAAATAAAGATTGCATACCGATGATTTGCTTTGAAGCGGCTCTAAGGATCGAGTTTCTAGAGAATGCGCTAGTAGAACAAGGCAATGAATTAAGGGGTTTGAGCCTAAAACCATGATAGAGTTTGATCATTTAAAAACTATAGCCAAAGAAATTGGCAATGCAATTAAAAGTAGGAAGAAGCTTGGTCCTCAGAGAATCCTTGTTACCGGTGGTGCGGGATTCATTGGATCACAATTGCTGAGGCGTTTGACCGAACAAGGACATAACGCTGTTGGAATTGACAACTTTAATAGTCACTTATATGATGCTAGTGTAAAGCGTGAAAGAGTCCGAGTTATGAAGCTGAACGTATTGGATTGTGATCTTCGCGACGAATACGCAATGAAAGTCATGATCACGACTATGCAACCCACGTTTATATTTCATCTGGGAGCTTTGGCGGGGGTGAGAGATTCGTACGGAAAGGAAAGAGATTATCATAGTAGTAATATCGATGGTACTCAAACTCTTATCGAGCAGACTAAGGCGATTGTTCCTGATTGTCGAGTGATCTATGCTTCTACGTCTAGCGTTTATAGTAGCACCAAAGAACTGCCGTGGAAAGAAGACAATGTTCAGGCTCACCAATTGAACCCGTACTCGTATACAAAGTACGCAAACGAATGTATGTTCAAGATGTCAGGGTTGAATAATACCGGTCTAAGATTCTTCACAGTCTACGGACCATGGGGTAGACCCGACATGGCTCTATTCGATTTTACTAAAAAGATACTTGCGGGTGAAGAGATTGAGGTGTATAATTACGGAGACATGAAACGAGATTTCACTTTTGTCGATGATATAATAGACGGCATACTCTGCGTGATGGTTAATCCTACAGAGAGTGGTGAGATTTATAATATAGGAAGAGGTCGACAAGTTCCTATAATGGACTTCATTGAAGAGATCGAAAAGAATTGTCGTGTAAAGGCTATTGTCAAGTTGTCGCCACCTCATCCAGCTGATGCTCTTGAAACATGGTCCGATACATCAAAGCTCGAAGCATTAGGTTATTCTCCATCCACAGATATAGCCACAGGCATCAAAAGATTTTACGAGTGGTATGTCAAATATCATTAAGGATAAGAAAGTTGCTTTGTTTCTTGAAACGGTCGAAACTAAGATACAGCAGGAAATAGACATTCTATTGCCCGAAGCAATTGGGGAAGTCTACAGAAAAGTGTTCGAAATTACTTATAACGAGGAGATCATAAAACATGATAGTAGTGGCTCAGCCTAGATCAGGCGCAACTAGAATATGCATGGACATGGCGAAGAGAATAGGCATAGAGTTTATCGGTGAATTAAATTCTCGAAATACTCAGGTGACTACTCGCATGAACAAAGGCATTATTCACGAGACTAATTTCAATCCACCATTGTCTAGTTATACCTATTGTAAAGCGTTAAAGGGTGATGTCCAATCAATTTGTCTAGTCAATGGTCCCGGCTTTGAGTATATGGCGCCAAGAGCAGACTTAATTATTCTTAGAAAGGACTTGCGAAAAGCCGTACTTAGTTTCGCGTCTTATGTTCCTAAACTAAAATGTCAAGACGGTCTCAAGGTGCCAGAAGAGGCTAAGGCTAATTGGCTACACTATAATATCATGACACTTCTTGATGGTGTATTGGGATTAACTAACTATCTCGTTCAAACCCCTGATGCGCCTATTTTATGGTATGAAGATCATTTTCCGCACGTAAACACGAGGTATGATGTCAGTCGTGAAATGTGTGTGGACATAGATAACTGCATCCGCTTTATATATCCCACAATTACGGATAACATGAAGGTATTATTAAGTAGATATTAACTCTACTCTCAAACACCCTCCTCTACAGTGACCCAGTCTTTTGATTGGGTCACTCGTTTCTGTTGACAATAACTTCCAATACGATATAATAGTAGTCTAGTTGAGCAAAGATGCTCGTGTTATTTACCAGGGAGGGTTAAATTGTGTCAGAATTATTCGCTATGTTTATGTCAATTTGCATACATGCAGACGTTATGAATTGTGAGCAAGTCGAAGTAGAGTACGATAAAGTTAAGCCTGCATTCGCTGAAGCCTACTTATACAATACAGGACGGAGAAAGATTGTACTTGACAATCGTTTGTCTAAGCGTGATTACGATGTTAAGCTAGGCTATCTAGTGCATGAAGTTGCTCATGTAGCTAACTTTCCTGACGGTGGTCACGGTAAAGCTTTTCAGAAAGAATGCCGTCGTTTGAGCGAAGTGATGGGAACTTATGTTGGACATTGTAAGTCCCACTAAATGATTTTAAAAAAGTGTTGACAACCACCGTCGATATGATATAATAGCACTTCATTAACCAGAGCGAGATTGACATGCCCGAATTAGATACTGCTACATTCATCGAAGTTACCGCAGAGTGGATGGACGAGGTAAACTTTGTTGAATGTTTTCTTCACTACTTTGAGTCCGTAGCCGACGCTAGAGAGTATTGGAAATTACTCAACCCGAGCTAAAAAAAAGCTTGACAATTCCTATATGATAGAATGTTACTTCAATTAGCCAATTTGAGAAAATTATTATGAAAAAATTATCAATTGAACATATCGAAGCTGTAATCACTTCGCAAATGAGCAACCTAGCAGATGCTTGGGACAGCGCCGCAAAGCGTAAAGATACGCAAAGGCAGATGTCTTTAACTGATTCTGGCATGGAGTTGAGCATGTTATTAGATACTTTAAAGCAAAAAGCTAGGAACTCGGGAGAGTCATGATGATAAAAGATGATGTAGAACTTTGCAAATGGTTACGCGATAATTCTAGCGGTATTTATCGCCCAAGCGCACTAGCGGCTAACAGGATAGAAGAGTTGTTAGTCCTAGTGTCAAAACTAGACGATATTTTCATAGCTCTAGAGAAGCTAAAAAACGATGACGAAGAAGGTGTATATTGGGGTCGTGATCAGGATATCTATAACATTGCTATTGACGATGTTATTCATTTTATAAGGGGAGAGTACAGTAGAGGGTTTTTTAACAACTCGGAGAAAAATGATGACTAGAACTACCAAAAAAAATCCAAAGGACTTTAATGGCGGTGGTTGTCGAGAGTATTGGTCAAATAGACCACACAACAAAGGTGGAAGTGCCAGCATAGGTAAATACCAAAAGAGCAGAACCGCAAGAACGGAAAGGCGATTAGCCAAAGCAAAAACAGGAGAAAGTGATGGAACTAATTAGAGACGAAGAGATACTAAAGTTTTCGAAACAGAATTTAATCTTTACAAGGGATAATTCTGGGGAACTTGAGCTGTCAAGAGTGCTATGTGATGTTGATAATGTTGCCCTTAGTGTTGGTTATGTTGGCGGTAATGTTGGTTATGTTGGCGGTAATGTTGATAATGTTCACGGTGGTGTTCGTTATGTTGAAGGTAATGTTGGCGGAAAGACAAACAGGGAGAATTTGAAGCCAGAGTAAGAAAGTTGCCCATTCCTTTCACTTTTGCTAAGACATACGAAACAGTTCTGGAGAGCTTAAACTAACTAATCTGAGGAGAGAGTGATGAAGGAATATGTAATAGGAACAGCAGTTTTTATAGTCAAAAGAGGGTCAATGACTTGTCGTGCGCTTGATCCAGTTGCGTATTTTTCAAGACGTAGCAAAGCCGAGGCTTTTATCGCTAAAGATCGGAAATTCTATAATGGCGATTTGGGGGTTTCTGCCAAAGATTATGTGTATCAAATAGAAATCATTCCACTAGACAATACATATTCGGAGATATCAGCGTCGCAGATACCTTATAGGAGAAAGTGAAGATGACAAATGAAAATAATGAAACAAATGCAACTGAATTTGATAACTGCACATTTACTGGCGTAGAAATTGAATTAAGGTGTCTTAAAACAGCCCTTGAAAATATGTTAGTAGCGGTGAAGAAGATTTCGACCTTTAATAATAACGAAGATGATAGATGGCGATGACGCCCGAAAAACAGGAGAAAGTGATGCGAGACATTAAATTTAGGCAGTGGGATAAAAGAAATAAACGGTTTCATTATTTTGGGTTTACTTTAGACGATTACTTCGAATTTACCTCGCCAGTAAGCCCCTGTAGGAAAAATTACCCAGTATCACAATACACTGGCTTAAAGGACTCAAAAGGCGTTGAGATTTATGAGGGTGATGTTGTCAACTCAAGACATCTTTCTCTGGCTGAGGTGGTTTTCTCAAAGAAAGCCGCGAAATTTTGCATACAAATCTATCGAATGAATCCTTACAAAGAAATGAC
>TARA_R100000541_G_scaffold20256_3_pt1 | contig 14943 bp, 9 predicted proteins | sample TARA_R100000541 | Tara Oceans TARA_R100000541 (sample SAMEA2621416) | marine metagenome | biome: marine biome (ENVO:00000447); feature: surface water layer (ENVO:00002042); material: "saline water (ENVO:00002010), including plankton (ENVO:xxxxxxxx)" | depth 5 m | reverse complement strand
TATTTATTTATTTATTTATTTATAAGTCTACACACAATCCTCCAGAACATTGTTTTATCCCTAATACTTCATTGTTATCTATTTGCATTATTCTAAACGTTCCTGACGCAGTGTTTGTGCTTGTTGCTGCGTAAGCATAAAACCCATCTGCTAGCCCACCAACAATTTCGTTGGTATCTGCTAGAGTAAAAAAGTTAGTGCCCTCAACAGTACTAAAACCAGCACTTATAAGGTAATTAGTTGTACAGAAATCACTGCACACCGTGCTTAATGCTGACCTAAACATTGTATTTGTTGGAGGGCAACTTGGACCCGATAAAAGGACACCCAAAGAACCAGTCGTTTGTTGACGATAAAAGTTAGAAAACTTCTCCTTATAAAAACCATTTGCAACAGGAGAGCTTAATGAAATATTTGAAAATATCTCAGAGGTTGTACTAAACTGATCACCCAAAGCCATAAAAACGGTTACGCTTGTACTTGTTGCGCAAAACAAATCACTTGCAGAAGTGCTATCATATTGTAGTGTTATTGTATTCTCCGTGCATCCAGAACAAACCTGTTGATCAAGCAGCTTGCATCCAACAAGTTGCCTAGATATTACACCATCAGAATACCAGCCATCAGCAGCACAAATTGTTAAATCCGCATTGGTAAATACCCCCGTGGCTGTTGACAGCGTTGGACCGTTTAAATAAATATTTACATAATTTGCCATATTAATTGTTTATACTAAAGTTTAGTAAAGTTAGTGTATTTTTTTTGCGTTTGCTTTCCAACTATTTATATACTTCATAATTATATTTTAAGGTTCCTCACTACAATTACAGCATGCATCAAGAGGGCTAGTTGTTGAGTAGCAAAGTTGCAACAACACAGGCTTTCTGTAGTCATATATTAGGTACAGGTAATCGCCTGTATTACCCGAAGGCATTGTAAAATCAGAACGGTATGTGGACGGTGCTCCTGTTGCATTAATAACACCAGTTGTAGACGCATTTATTAAGTCCTGTATAGCAGCAGATGTATTGGCATACAGTGTCCCACTCCTTAAATATTTAAAATTATTTGGTGGGTTAGAGAACACGAACGTATCGGTTGGCGCAATCTTGTTAGATATTATTGAAACAATAGCACCGTCAGCAGGTATAACACCTGCTCCCTGAGGTCCTGACACAGAGCTGTACTGAGAAACGATAGGGTAGCTAGGGTAAATGTTAGTTATTTTTAACTGAACCTGCTCTTGATGTAAAGGAGAAACAAAAACTCCGTCAACCCATCGATATTCGTTATGTATAAACTTACCTCCGTCAAAGCTATCAGACACAGATACTTGAATAATTTCTATAGTTTTAGCAGCAGGACAAGAAACGTCTAAAGTTACATCTGCAGCAACAGACCCTGTAAGGGTAAGCTGAAAAGTTTCAATTAAAACCTTGTCTTTGCTAAAGGTAATTGTGTTACTGCCTTCTACTAATGCTGTTGTAGTGGTCGTGCCGTCGTATAAAGTTTGTGCGTTAAAAGTTCCTGTCTGAGAAAACGCAACATTAACAATGATTGTAACCTCACCAACTAATTGACTGACATTAAAACATAACACCTTGTCTGTAAGGCTATAAGGAAAAAATTGATTAACGCCACAGTCAAAACATTTTACATCAAATGGAAGCGCATCGTCATTAATAGAAAACACATACTCTCCCATATAAGGATCGTAACCACCAAGCTTCTGAGTATTTGGTGATTCTATAAACCTATCCCTAAACCACGAACGCATACCTGCCTCAGATATTACTGTTAGCTGCTCATTTGAATAAGCACTACCAGTCAATTGAATTAATGCTCCCCGTTTTTGGTCAGAGAAATATTTATTATATCCGTATACCGCAAAACTTTCTGGATTGGAGCTTATACCAAACTCTTCTAGCCTAGCAATCTGAGTTCCTAAAACCTCTGGTACAGAAGCAATAGAACCACCTGCGGCAGAATCAGAAAGTAAATTTTTACCTGCTAATACGTATGATATTTTATCCTCCTGCAATGTAAGAATGTCTGTACTTCTTGCAAATAATTTTTGTATTGGTCCAAAAGATTCCTCTGTTTTCTTAAAGTTTAACAACCCTAAGTTAAACTCATTTAGTTTATTTACATTGCTTTCGTCATTATATATACCACTGTAAGTAATATCTGAAAAACGATCTGCCTGCCTGTAGTCCTCAGAAGAGGTTGTTGTAACCCTATTTCCTAGCAACAATGAAGCACCAATTATTGAGTCTCTAATTTTATAGCTTTCAACACCGTTACCAAACGCAAAACAATTAAAAAATGATGTGTCTATAATCGCAGGCTGCGTTAGCGTCTGAGACTGAATATTTCCTAAATGAGAGTTTTGTACCGAAGTACTAGTGATAACTACGTTACTAGCTAAACCAGGCACTGTAGATGCTGATATAACCATTGAGCTACAGTCTCCATTTATATTCTGTTTTGATCCCCCTGGATTAACAATTACCTGTTCTTGAATTCCTTCCAAAGTATACTCAAAAGCAATTGGGTTTAGTTCTGCAGCCGCAACACTTAAATTAAATAAACAACCTTCCTTTACAATATTAAAAGTTTCTGAACCCTCAAACCATACATCTGGTTGTGCATCAGACGGCTGTGTCTCAAACACTATTGTGCTTTCAGTTCTAAATATTTCAAAGGTAATACAAGAGTTTGACCTTCTTTTGTTTTTAGTACCACACGCTTTAGTACCTGTGGTTATAAAACGTATTTCATTTGTATTTGGGTCTTGAAACCATCTATACTTGTTAGTGGTTTCGGAACCACTTCCAAGACCATAATTATTTGAAGCATTATCCGCTGTAGTGGTAATATATTCATTTTCAATATCTGGTCCATTACCACCAACGTCTTTAACCCCAGTGTCTATAATATTCCCAATGTTATCACCGTTCCACCATTTAATAATATCATCGTATTCTTGAGACGCAGTAAGCGTGGCTTCTAGTCTATACGTCCTACGTTCACAAGATAATTGCCCTGAGCCCGAACCCTTTCTTGTAAAGTCAAAATCTATTTTTATTCTACTTCCTGCAGGTATATTAAAAGGAGCAAATAAATTTTGATTTCCATCCCCACTTAGACCAGTATAAACACCAAGCACTGTAGAGCCTCCTCCTCTAGAAACAGAGCATTGCTTTCCTGGTAATATAAATGGGTTGTCTCCTAAATTAACAGAAAAATCCTGAGCCTTTATTTTCATGTAAGTACCTGCAGGAATAGAAATATCAGTGTTATCAGAAGTTTGAGGAGGGGGGGTTAAAAAGTCTGACTCCTTAGCACTTTTTTCTAAAACAGTTGCGTATGCACACCTAATTAATGGACCCTGGGAGTCTGCCTTCACAATGTACCTGTCACCCGTCTCAACCTTTCGTTGGTTCTCACCCTCTAATAAAAAATATGTATCATTAGTGGTAGGATCCACAAAGAACAGTTTTGTATAAATTGTTTCGTATGTTTCTGTACTAGGCTTTATGGCAAACTTATATTTTGTTGCCCAAAAAGGTGGGTTTTGTTGCACAGGTATTGTTACCCTAAGTGAGTTTTTTTGATCTGAAAACCCACAGGGTATGTGTTCACTATTGTTGGGGCTAACCAACGCAGTAGATGACCTGTTAAATTCATCCATGTAAATTATTCCTACCTCATAGTCCCTATTGCTATGTAGGCTTTTTGTGTTACTTATTGTTTGAAAAGAAATCTCTGCAAAATTCCAACTGTAATACTCGTATGCATTCTGTGTTGGGTTAGTTAAATCGTCCACCCTTCTCATAGATATTAGCTCAAGTCCGATTGTGGTTGAACCTGGTGTTGCTACAATACCCAAAGGTTGATTTGCTGAAGATATACCGCTTTCAAATTTTGTCCAACTAGGAGTAGACCCGCTGTCTAAAGTGTTTGGTATTGCACAGTTAATTATGTCAGTTAAGGTAGAGCCCTGGCAAGATGTTTCGGTAAGAGCGTCGCTACTGTAAACAGGTTTTATTGTGGATGCTATACCTATTTTTTCTTGAAAGTCTACGCTTATAGCTAAATCATATACGCTAGTAAAAGCCTGTGGCAATACATAAGAAAACGTAAAGTTTGTTGTTGTTGTTGTTTCAGTTGGAGTGCTTCCCGCAAAAGAATTATGAACAAAACTTGCGTCAATAGAAATAAGAGCCCCTGCAACTAAATTAAAACCATTCAAGTCCATAATCAACTGAGCGTTAGTAATAGTATTACTAAACCCAAAGGTGTATCCAACATTACCAAATGTATCAACGACATCCTCTCGACCTATAAGTTTTGAGATTAATTCTGTCTCATACTCAAGCCTAACAGGAGAATTGTTTATATCTACCAGGTTGTAATTCTCAATGTAGTTACCATACATTAGCCTGTTGCCCATTAATGTTTGAGCCTGAGCCAGTAAAGGAACATTGTCAAAAAGTCTTAATAATTCTGACTGCGGTAGTATTGTAAATATTTTGCTGTTCCTAAATTCAAACGTGTAGTTTGTATTGTCAGCAAGACCTAATTCAGATTTTTTTAATTTCTCTACAACCTTAATAACAGTACCGCTGCTGTCTTTAAATAACAAATCTATAGCTTTAACCAAAGAACTACCTGAGTTGTATGTTATTACTGCGGTGTTAAAATTGTTTATCATACCATCATTTAGATATGATTCAGTACTAAAACTAAAAGGTTTTGCAATAAACGCAGCATCTGAAAACTGAGACGTAGCCGAGTACTCATCATCCTGGTACTCATACCTGTACGCAAACGAAATAAGTCTTTCTTCTAAGTAATTTTCTTGACCACCGCTAGTGGTAGTCATCTCAACAGTTGGTGCGCTATTAGGCGGTTTTTTTATAACCAACAATGACTCAAAAAATAAAGAAGCATCTCCATCACCATCAACAAGCGGAGTTCCACTAGGACTGTCGTAGTTACGTTGTGTGTTTAAAAACCTTGGAGGGTTATAGTTATCTGTCCAAAACAGCAACCCATCCACTAAATTAATTCCTGTAATAAGAAATTTTTCGTTAAAATTTAAAGTTGTTTCGGTAGGGGTTGTACCCCCTTTAGATACGCTTATTGCGTGGTATATTAAATTGTTAGTGGTTACGTTAAAAGAAATTATTAAATCTAGCTTACCTGTTGGTGATAGAGAAAAATCAGAGTCATGAATAAACCAATACAGTGTCTCGTTAGCTCCGTCGTCATATGCTCCAATACATTTAGCTAGGTTGCTTAAAGTTTCTCCTTTGTAGCTTAAAGACGTAAGCTTTGTGTTACCCTTAGAGTTTTCAACAGCACCCACCTCCGTGGACTCAGAAGATCCAAGCCTAACATTTAATGCGTCAACATATTGTCCGTTTGGAACGAGTCGCTCGTCAACGGATTTATTCATCTTACCTGCTATGAAATTTCTTTGAATTTTAGCCATATTACTTTATCCACTTATCTCTCCCCCTCAAGTTCATTAATAACCTTCCTGGGTGTATGTTGCTTAATCTTATTTTTGCGTTCCTTAGAAGCGATGATTTTGCTTTTCTAGCTCTATTTACAACATACTCTTGAACACCTAACTTAGAATTTAAAATTTGGTAACTAATATATGCGTAAACATAATCTTCAAATAACTTATTTACCGTAACCTGAGTGTCGTCTCCACCCTCCATACCGTCAGATATATACTCCAGAATACAGCTATTGTTTGCCATGGTAGAGTCAAAGTTTATTACACCTGATTTTTTATCAATCCTAAACGTAGGATTAGCGTTTGCAGTTTCTGTATTAAGACCAAACCTTGCACCAATAGCAAAATCAAAGTACCAGCACCCTTCGTATTCGTAACCTGTTAAGCCATTATATGGACTCAAGCTATTTAAATATATGCTAGGCTTTTGACCTGTAATCCTGTCAAAGTCTAATGGAGAGTATTCTGGCTGCAGAGCCTTACCATCCTGATCAAAAAGTATTCTAGTGTCGTTTGCCTGAAGATAAGACTTTGCAGAATTTACTTGAACATTTTCTACCATAGGTCTTATAACACCATTTTGGTAGTAAGAAATCCTAACCCAGTTCACATAATCAGAAGGTAAAACAAACCTAAGCTCATCAGAAACAATTAGCTGCAATACCTTTACCTCTTTAAACGCATCATAATTTAACTCTTGAATCGCTCTCTTTGCATGAAATAGTATCTTAAACCTTTCCTCATTGTTTACCAGAGAATGGTTCCCTGAATACATTAACTCATAGTTTACAACTATGTCTTTTAATGACACGTACTGGTAAGAACCCCAGTTTTTATTTTCAGGTGCTACACCTCCATTTTCGTAATACTCGTATTGGCTAATGTATGACATATTTATTTTTCGCTATTATTTTCAGCAGACTCTACAGCCCCTGCGTATTGTACAACAGATGCCTCTCTTATTGAAACCCCTGCGTACTGTAGTATTTTCATTGTTAAGTCGGTGGCATCATCCGCAAACAACTCAAAGTCCTGATAATCAGACTGAGTCTGATCAAAAACAGGTTCGCTATTGTTCCCTAAGTCTACATATGTCCACTTAGGAACTTTGGGGTATCTTATATACTGACAAGCAACTGTTGGTGCTACGACAGGTAATGGATACACTGTTGCAATATTCCCTTCCGTAGTATAAGCAGGAAACATTGTAGATGGTGCTGTTAATGGAGAGCTGTTTAATAATAAAATTTTACTTTGCTCAATCCTTTCCAACTCTGTTCCACCTATATATATTTTATTTATTAAGTAATAATCAGATCCTGTAGTAGCAATAGATGGTAACAAAAAACTATCTTTTAAAGTACCATTTTGATTTAAGTTTGATGTTACCGAAAAGAAATCAATAACCTCAACATATCCTTTCTTTATATCTGCATATCCTGTACCTGAAGACCTTTGGTTTTCTTTGTTTACCTGGTAGTTATATGCGTAAAAGTAGTCCTCAAACAAATCCATCTGAGCCTGTTGTGCATATAGATTAAAATCTTGTGGAGAGATGTATCCGTAGTTGTTTTTATTTAATACAGCTAAAACTGTATTTCTAATATCGTTTATCATCCTGACTATTATTTACACAAAGATAATCAAAAAAAAAAGAGGCTTACTTTTTTGTAGACCTCTCTTTATTTACTGGTATACTTAAACTAATTAAGCATTTACAATACTTGTTACAGCTTTAGGTAATTTTACAGAAAACATTGGTCTTGTCCAACTTGTAACTAATGCTGACTCAGTAGCATCTAATATAGCTGAATAAACATCATGAGCAACTTGCGCAGCAGTTGTTACTGTAGTAGCAGTTCCGTCCATGTACTTTATGACAACTGTTGTTGCAGTTGCAGTAGCTGTACCGATTGATTTTACTCCGTTAAGACTAATTAATTCATTAGTAATAGGAGCGTTTGTAACTTTAAGAAATTTTTCCATTTTATAAAAAATTTTTAATGGGTTAATAAAAAACAAATATAAACAAAAAAAAGAGACCTTATTTCTAAAGCCTCTACAATGAAAATAACTTACCCCTTAAAAAAGTTATTTATAGTGTAAATATATAAATAAATAAATTAATTATCCAACATTTTTTCTAAATGTTTTAAAGACTCTATCCCATCATCAGATTGAAAAAATGATGACACAATATAAATAGGGTCCTCGCCATATGGTATTGTGCAAAGCCTTGTCTTATTAGTTTTGGTGTTAAAGAAAACTTCCTTGTTTTTGTTTCTGTATTTTATAAGACCCACCTCAAGAAGCTTATGTACAGTAGATTGAAGCTTCAGTACAGGGTCGTTTACAAGAGACATAAACTCTATTGGTTCGTTTTTAGCATAAACTAAAATATCTCTCTTCATCTCATCCGTGGTTATAGTAGATGGATCTTTAGAGAACAAAACCCTTGTTAATGACTCCAACTGTGGTAGCGATAAAGAACGTGCCTCTATCATTGCATCAATCTCTATATTAATATTTTCAACAACGTCTTGTGCGTCTTTAGATTTATCAAGCTCTTTAAATTTTATTCCGTTGTGTGGGTGTACCTCTAAAAATTTTTGTAAAACTTGATTGGACTTAGAAACCCTTAGAAAACCATCTTCAAAAATAACTGGTTCTATAATTGCGTTTCCATCCTGCTCATCTACAAATGGTGATTTTTGATTACGTGCGTAACGTAATTCTCTGTTTACTTCTGTTTCTGGGTCAAACCAAAGAAGTGGAAACCTTCTTGTGTGTCTTGTTGCAAGCATTAAAGATAAAGGTGCTGCGTTCCTTGTTAACTTGTAGATCTTGTCTACTCTTTGTACTTTAGTTTTCATTAGATAAAATTTAATTTAATACTTTAAAAAAGGAGCCCCTAAGAGGCTCCCTTTTCTTTTGTTTAATATTCTTAGTCTTGGAAGATAAAGAAGTTGTTTGCACCTAAAGTACATACAGCTCTTTCACTTAAGAAGTTTACCTCCATTGCATCCAAGTCAGATGTTTTTGCACCACCAGCAGAACCAGTAATCCAAGTCTTATAACGTCTGTCTTCAGTTTCTGAAGCTCTGTACCTTACGTGTAAGAAAGGTCTCTTAGCATTCTTCCCAAGGATCTGGTCGTAAACAGTTGTAGAACCTGCAGGAACTAACAATCCATTAATACTTCCTGTACCATCAACACCACCACGCATGGTTGGGTCGTTTAAGTACTTCCAGTCAGACTTGTAAAAGTCATAACCTCTACGGAATCCTGTGAATCCTAAGTTAAGAGCCATCTCCTCATCATTGTCAAAAAGACCGTATGAAGTTCCACCCGCACCGTAAGAGTTTTGAGCAGCTAACATATCGTCAATGTCAAAGCCAAAGTCTCTGTTTAAGAAAATAACATTTTCCTCAATAGAACCCTGCTTATCTAATCTAGATATAATAGAATCAAAGTCTGCTAATGCATTAGGATTTCCACCTGACCATACATTACCTCTATTTTGTACTACATAGAATACACCCTCAGAACCTTTGTTACCAACTTGAGTAGAAGTCGTTTGTGCTAAAACACCTGATCCAGCCTCAGCAGGAACAGCTTCAATCATTGCAGTCTCTAGGTAGTCATCAAAACGCAATCTTGTTTCGTGCTCAGACTTCAAGTACCATAGGTAACCTGTAGCACCATTTTCTGTCTCGACGCTTATCCATCCGATTTGAGCCATATCAGAACCTGATACCGCATACTTATCTTTTATGATAATTGGTGAATTTTCAAAGATAAAGTCATCAGCCTCTAAAGAACCTTGCATTCCATTTGTTCCTTTTCTAAATTCAGAACCATAAATAAAAATACTTGCATCAGCATTTCCTACTCCTGAACCACCTGTGTAACCTGCTGCATCGTAAAATGCAAGTGTTACCTGGCTGTTTGCAACGTTTACTAATGTAACAATAGCCTTAAACTCTCCTGAACCATCATTGTTTACAACAACAACCGTTTGTCCTACTCTAATTGCTACCTGAACAACTGCTCCTGAACCAGGTTGTGCTGTTGACCCTGCTGGGTTTAGTACATCGTTTACTTGAAAAATTGCTTCTCCTCCAGCTACTACTGCTACAGTTCCACAATTTACATATTTAGTGTGTAGTCTTCCCTGCTCTGCCCATTTGATAAGGTCAGAGTTAGAAGGCATTTCTGCTCCAACCATTCTAATGAATGAGGAGATTGTTCTGTTACCATAACGCTCGAATTCTTTTTCGTATGTGTCTGGTAAGTACTGACTTAAAAAACTGAAGTCAGTTATATAATTTGATGCCAAAGGTGTTTGATGCGAACTTGGTTGCAAGTCAAAACCTGGCGTAGTCTGTACTGATCCTGCCATAATTTTACTATTTTTTTAATTAATTATTTTCTTTTTATACTTCTTATTTTAAGCCCTTTCCCACTATCGGTGTTTAAAGCCTTAAACTGTGTTCCTCCCTTGCTAGATACTTCAGGTGACCTACGTTCTGACATGTTAATATTCTTTGTCTTACGCATAACATTCTCTGTAGCATTAGATTTACCTTGTTCATAAAAGAACGCAGCAAATTTTTCAGGATTCTGTGCAATCGCTACACTCCTATGAAAACCTTTAGAATCTTTTAAAAGACCGTCATCATCTAAGTATTTGGTTGCCCATCCACCAGGATTCAATGCATTACTTTTTAAGTCTTCTAAACTAGACGGAGAAAATGTTAGTGTCTCTTCACCTACATTAAATTCAAAACCTTTGAACTCAGGCGTAAATACCTCTAACGTTTTAGAGTTGTAAAACTCTTTTTTTCTTGCAGTCTCTTCATCATAAGATTTCGCATCTGCGATATACTGCTTATAACCATCCATGTCTTCGTCAGATACATTTGAAGATTGCGTTCCCCTTGACTCAAGTGGTTGCTTGTACTTCTCCTGCATTCCTTTGAAATAATCTTTGGCTTTAGCAATAGCTTTTTTCTTCTTTAACTTAATTTTCTTTATGTCAGACTCGTCGTCTAAGTCTTCATCAAAAGAATAGTCATCCATTAGGGTGTCTATATCCTCCTCGTCAAGACCATCCTCAGTCGCAACTAAGTAATCCTTAAGTAAAGAATCAGGGTTTGATTCATCAAAGTTTTTTTGTAACTCTACAAAATCTTTAATACCTCTGCCTGTATCTTTTTTATATTTAAAGTAAGCAGCAACATCATCAGGCAATTCTTCCTGAGTTTCTCGCTCACTCATTAACTCATCGAATGAATTAATTTCTTTGTTATATCTTTTTCCAATATATGAAAGAACGTCTTCTTCTTTTAATTCAGTAGGCTCTTCAGCTTTTGGCTCTTCAGCTTTAGGTTGGTCTTCTTGAAGACCTTCTTCATGCTTATCTAAAAGCTCTTGTTCTACCTGTTGTGTGGATTTTTCTTCCCCTACTGTTACTTCTTTTACTGTGAATGCCATATGATTAAATTTAATTACTACAAATGTAAGAAAAAAATAATAGTGTTTTTAAGCCCTACCTTGGAGAAAACTCAGAAAGATCAAACCCATCTAAGCTATCCTCGTTAGACTCAAAATTTACTGGTGGTAAATTATTTTTTCTTTGCTGTATTAGTTTTGATTGTTCTGTATTTGCTTGACTAATTCTTTTAGATTTAGCACCCTCTCTTTGATCTTCTCTTTGAGATAATGATTCAGAATCTAATCCCCTTAACTGTATGTTATAGTTAAACTCTTCCTGCATTAGCTTGCTCTTTAATACCGCTTCATTATTTTGTTTCTCAATCTCAAACGCTATCTCTGCCTGCTTTAATTGCATCTTACCTTGTATTTCAGCTTGCTGCTGCTGAACCACAATCTGTGCACTCATCTCCTGAGACTTTAACGCTTGCTGTGCCTGCATTGCTTGAATTTGCATTGCCTGCTGTTGTTTCTGTTCCTGGAGTGCTTTACGTTTTACTTTAAGCAACTGATTAGCTAACTTAATGTTTTTTATTTCCCTAATATCAATAGCGTCCTCTAAGTTTATGTCACCCTTAGATAAAGCCATCTGTATGTTTTGTTCTAACTGTGCTTTTTGTTCCTCGTCTGGAGCTATCTCAATAAATATTCCAAAGTCATATATATATAAATCTTTTATTTCATCTAAAATACTAACATTGTATTTACCAATAGAGTTAACAAAGTCATCCTTAAAATCCGCATACTGTAATATATCTGCAATTCTATATGTTATTGCCTCGGCTAGAGTTCTATAAATATATAAAGAGCCCTCTAGTATGTGCCTGGTAGCCACGTTTGAGTTTAGTGCAGCTAACTTTTGTAGTCCAACTAAAGAATTAGGATCAGGAGTTGATGCATCTCTCGCCTCATTTAGTCCTGTAACTTGCCTAATCATTCCTAAGTAATGATTGTAGTTTGCAATAAGCATTTGTGTTTTACTAGCACCTGAACTTGATTGAAGTTCTTTGATTGGAACCTTTCCTTGATTGTACTCGCCATCCTGTGTATAGCTTCTACCAATAACAGAACCTGTTTGAAAGTATAGCCTTAAAGCATCCTCTGGGTTATAAGCGTTTCCTGTACCAAGGTCTACCTCATTTAACCCATCAGCATCAATGTATACACCGTCTGGAACAACCCTAGAAATAACTTGCTGTAATTTTAAATGAGTAATTTGAATTAAATCCGCAAATGGAATCATCCGTCTAGTTAAAGATTCTATAGCGCCCTTATACATCCTTGGAGCTGTAGCCACATAGTTTGGAAGTGCGTGTTGCTGGGCAGACTTTGGTCTAACCATATTCTCAGCAAGCTCCCACTTTAGTAAAATATTTGTACCCATAACCATAATACCCTCGTACCAAACGTCAATGGTTTTTTCCATTTTTTCAAAACGACCCTCTTCCATCATCTCAACAGGAGGATTAAACTGGTCATCTTTTTCAATAACCTTTGTCCCACCGTTTTCTAGTATCTTTTTTTTATACACCACTTTTTTTGTGGTCTTATAGTTAAAATACATAAGGGTAACTGTGTCTTTGTAAAAAATATCATTCTCATAAAACTGAGCTACATTGTAATAGTCGTACCAACTTTGAGAGTATTTAGATATTTCTTCTAAGTCCTCGTTTGTTAGAGACTGATCAATTTTCATTAACTCAGTAATTGGCAGTGTTTTAATTTCACCCCAATAGAAACAATCTTTAAATTGAGGATCTTCAGTGTAACTGTAAACAATATTTGCAGGGTCTACATACTTTACTTCAACACCTGCGCCTGGTAAAAATTCATGCTTTGCACACCCTATACCTAGAACAGTTAAATCGTAATCAATTCTTTTTCTTGCGTCGTTGTAATGGTTTTCAGCAAACACAGTATTAATAGCCTCTTCCTCAGCAATCTCTATTGCTGGCTTGTACTTAAGCTGCATGTAAAGGTTTAGCTCTTCATCTGTTTGAGGAAGATCATCGGGGTTCATAATAAACGGATCAGCACCTGTTTCTTTTTCAATAATCTGCAGTATATCTTTTGCTGCTGATTGACCCTGTATCATATCCTGATACTTACTTCTTTGAGACTGAGACATTGCATCTTCAGCATACACTTTTACATCAAACAACCTGTCATTCATTCCGTTAACGACAACGTCAACAAACTTTGGAATAATAGGGACAGGAGTCCAGTCTAAATTTAAATAACTTAGATCACCATCTACCGCAAGCTCGTTCTTATATTTTGCAACCGACTGCTCACCTCTTGCGTAAAGTCTTAATCTAGAAAAATCTCTCCATTGATTGTAATACCTGCATCGACTTCCATCACCCTTAAACCATTCGTATTGAATAGCCTGACCTATCTGTAAGCCAAATTTATCAGAAGCTTTTTCTGAATCAGAAACAAACTGACTTGGAAAACCAACTGACGAAATATTTATTTTTACGTCTTTCATTTATCTAATTATTTCACTACAATTTCCTTTATTCCTGTATCTAGCAAAGTTAACTATAATTTTTGATTCTTTTTTTACAGGCTGATACAAGTGTTTCTGACAAGCCATTATAGCCAAACCAGAGCTAATTGACGCATCAAACTTGGTTCTGTTGCTGATGTCAAACTTAGCCCAGTCTTCTAACGTACTCCCAAATGGCATATATCCCATCTCATCAGAACCTATTAAACCTACATACGTTTCAATATAAGACTCAATAGCGGCTGCGTGAGCTTGCTTTACTGACTCACTCGAGTTAGGTATACCCCCAAGTTCTTTCTCTGTCTTAGAGAGCTTGTTTTTAAGTTTATCAGGGCGATTGATACTATAGCCTCTGTACCCCCTATTTTTAAAGTGATACAAAAGCCTTGGCTTATTGTTTTCTACTAATATAGGCATACCATAAAATACACATGCCATTAAGACATCCTCAAAAAATATTTCTGCAGTCTGTGGTCTGGCAACATATTCTAAAAAAAACTGATTGACTGGTGCGTCATCCATGTGATAACTAGTAAGCCCATGCAAAGCTCCGTTAGAAGCACCCCCACCAACTGTTCCTGATATATCATAACTGTCACAACCAAACGCACCCATATGTTCGTTTGCAGGATAAAATATTCCGTTTTTTTTAATTTTTCTATTTTGTAAAGTTTTTTTAGGAATCCATCCCAATAAAAATCTACCCCTAGTGTTAGGAGTCCAGATAACCTCAGTGTCTTTTATTCCATTCTTCCAAGAAAATGATCCCCTTGTTAGGTGGTGCTCTTTTATTAAAGAGTCGTTATAATCTATTTGTTGATATATTTTGGTCAGGTTAAACAAAGACTGCTTGCTCTCGTCCCTAAACGCATGAGACTCTGTTCTAGGAAATTGTCTATAGAATTCGTTTAATGCGTCCGCATCATTTTTTAAAGAGTCAACCTCATTTTGCCAGTATTCTACTACATTATCCATTGGCATACCATACTCGTCAATATAGCCCTCAAAGTTCCATTCCATTGGAATAAACAAGGAGTAAAGACCCGATTTTGTTTGACCGTTTGCACTTCTGTTTTTAGTGCTTGAGTCGTTATATAGTTTCTTAAATTCCTCCCCACCCTTGCTTAACGCATTTGATGTTGACCCCATCATACACTTACCAATAATTCTTTTACCTAGCCTTAAACAAGTTTTGGTAACACGATAATTATTTTGTATATTGTTTGGCTTAAGCCATTTACCACTCTCATCATGAGCTAGTAGTAGTAGTTTCTCACCATCATATGAGTTGTCATCTGTATTCTTCCAGTCAATGGTAGTGTCAAGACCCTCCATTTCTTCATCATCAACATTGTACATGTTCTTTTTTGTAATCTTAGATGCAGGAACCCTAAAAGCTAAC
>TARA_R100000541_G_scaffold49167_3_pt1 | contig 15080 bp, 10 predicted proteins | sample TARA_R100000541 | Tara Oceans TARA_R100000541 (sample SAMEA2621416) | marine metagenome | biome: marine biome (ENVO:00000447); feature: surface water layer (ENVO:00002042); material: "saline water (ENVO:00002010), including plankton (ENVO:xxxxxxxx)" | depth 5 m | reverse complement strand
AAAAAAAGCTGACCTAAACGTGTTGTTGGATCAGCATTTTCATTTCCTCGAAAGGATTATAAAGGTACGGGATTTTTACCCTTTAGGGCAAGTTTTATTTCAATATTTTTTCTCTTTTTTTATACTTTTTTTCTGAGCTTAGTTTAAAGCTCAATAGAGGCTATTTCGCTCGGGATCTTCTTCATATTTTTGGAATAATTTTACTCCCAAATAGAATAAAGGGGTATCAAACAGGGCAAAGAAAAACTTGAATAGGTAAGAATTGAGAATAAGTATCAAAACAGCTCCAATAGTTGTAATATTTGCTCCCAAATTATTGGTGAAATATAGTATAAGAATTATAGCCGTTGAGTCTACTAATTGGCTAAACATTGTAGATGCATTATTTCTTAACCAAAGATGTCTTCCTTTTGTTTTCTTTTTCCAAAAATGAAATAACCGTACATCAACAGACTGTGCCGTTAGATATGCAATCATACTTGCAATGGTATTTCCAACCATAAATTCATAAACACCCTCAAATAAATCTAACCCACCACTAACTCCAAATGTGTTTGGCAGAGAATAGCTGATCTTCATTAACAACAGCATAAAGAAATTCATAAAGAAACCAACCCAAACAACAAGCTGAGCTTTTTTTCTTCCAAATAATTCAGAAATCAAATCGGTGGCTAAAAAGGTAAAGGGATAAGCAATTACGCCTGCCGGCACACTCATTGTATACAAACTTCCATCGCGCACTAAAGAGGGCGTAAAAGACTGAACCCATTCAGGTAATGAGAAACTAAAAATAGTAACGAACTTAGTAGTTCCTATAACATTACCCAGTACCAATGCTGTAAGAAATATTCCTGAAAGAGACAGGAACAGAACGTCTCGTTGATGACTATGACTCATATATCTTTAATTTAGATACTAATAAAAGAAACACAGCCAACATTTGCTGAAATATTTCGTAACCAACCGAACTGTTTTTATCCTTAAATAGTTTTTGTGTATATGACTGCAGAACAGATTAATGACAAAATCGAATTTTGCGAATCAGCAATAGATCTAATGCTTACTAAAAGTTCGTTCACCATCGCTCAACTTTCGGAAGCCACTGGAAAGACAGCGTCTCAGATCTACAGCTTATTCCCAAATAAGAAAACTATTCTGAAATACTATTATCCTTCTATTGTTATTCGCTATTCCTCTATGATCGAAGAGATTGAAGATTTTGATTCTTATTCCATCAGCGAAAAATTATCTAACTTTATTTTTACTTCCTTTGATATGCTTGACGATCGAAAAGAATTTGTGGAGGAAACATTTGAAAAGATGGTATTTAAGAAGGGGTGCAATTCCGAATTTCATCAGGAAGTAACCGCTTTGTTCAAACACTTTTTTACTTCTGATGGAAGGATTGCCGTAAGTGCGGGTTTTGTTATGAAAGATTACTTCTATGAGTTTATAGCAAAGGAGTATTTACACATCATTAAGTTTTGGCTTGAAGATGATAGTAATGGCAAGGAGCGAAGTTTTGCGTTAACCGATAAGCTTACCGGCTTTGTGGAAGAAGTAGTATATAATAAGGTATTAGATAAAGGGTTTGACTTGGCAAAGTATTTAATAAGTCACGCTGGTTTGGCGAAGAATATTCCACTATTTGGAAAATGGATAGAAAGTTGGTTCAAAGACAACGAGGTTGAAAATGAGTGATTTCCCATCTTCGAAATTAGAACGAGGAACTATTATTGCGAAAACCGGAATTAAAGTTGGCAAAAATTATGCTCAAAGATATCTGAAGAATAAAATCTCAGGCAAAAAAGATAACGATGGTCAATTTCATTCCGATAATGCCAAAGAAGTGTTTAAGGAATTTACAAAACTTCGTGGAACTGCTTTAAAAATTGCTCAGGGAATGAGTATGGATCAAGGCTTTTTGCCTGAAGAGTTTGCTGAGGTAATGAGTCAGGCTCAGTATTCTGTTCCTCCTATCAATAAAGCATTAGTTCGTTCAATTATCAAAAAAGAATTGGGTGGTTACCCGGAGCAGCTTTTTAACTCATTTGAATCGGAAGCGTTTGCAGCTGCTTCTATTGGTCAGGTTCACAAAGCAGAATTAAAAGATGGAAGAAAAGTTGCTATCAAAATTCAATACCCTAATGTAAGGGAGACCATTGGCTCTGATCTGGCAATGGGAAAAACTATCGCAAAACGATTTATTAAAAAGGGAACTAATATAGATCCTTATTTCGATGAGATTAAAACCACCCTTTTGCTGGAAACAGATTATAACCATGAAGGGCAACAAATAGACTTATTTAATAAGCGATTTTCAGGTTTGAATATTGAAATACCACAATGGGTTCAGGAATGTTCTTCAGACAAAGTTTTGTGTATGACTTTTCTAGAAGGAAGACATTTAGGTGACTTTATAAAAGAAAAACCGACACAAGAAGAAAGAAACCATTTCGGTCAATTGCTCTGGGATTTCTTTCATGAACAGATCAAAGGCAACGATTACATCCATGCTGATACACATCCGGGTAATTTTCTATTTACATACGATAATAAACTTGGTGTGGTTGATTTTGGATGCGTAAAGAAGTTTCCGACTGAGTTTTTCTCTGATTATTTACAGCTGCTCCCTACACATCTTAGCGAGAACGAAGAAAAGATCAGGCAGTTATTCGAAAAACTGGAAGTGCTTAAACCCAATTCCAGGAATGGAGACAAAGAGCAAGAATACTTCGAGTTTGCCAAAAATTATGGAATGGTTTTCGCCAAACCATATAGAGAAAATGTTTTTGATTTCGGGAATCCTGAGTACGACAAGATGATTCGTCATTTTACGAAAGAAGCACCAATGTCGAACGAACCAAGAGGCAACAAACACTTCATATATACAACTAAAGTTCATGTGGGTTTGTATAACATTCTAATTAAGCTGAAAGCACAGGTTAATACCGCTAATAGCAAAGAAGTACTCCGAGAAGTTTTAGGAGATGAGAGTTTGTTTGTGTGAGCAGAACCGTTAAATCAATTTGAACCCCACACTAAATCTCCTCCGATGGAGGATAAACTCTGAAGTAAATATGAGAAACTTGCTCAATACCCTTGTATTCCCTACTATCTTAAAATTCAAATAAATCGGGGAATTATTGCAACAACTTAGAATGCCAATACTTGCTGTTTTACTTGCCGGAGTAGCATTCAGCTCTTTCTTCATTTACCGTATTGAATCTGACAAAAGAGTTCTGGAAACTGAATTAATAGAACTTTCCAAAGTAAAGTATGGACTTTTTAATGTTGATGTTTGGACTGAAGAGCTCACCAGAATTATTATTGTACGAGTTAATGAATTCCAGATGTCGGAACCAAGAGAGGCGGAACTCAGAATAAAAATTGAAGAGTTTCTGGAAATTGCGATCGCAGAACTGGAAGAAGGATTCGAAGAAGAAAATAAAGGAAGTGTAGGCGGTTTTCTAAAAAGGGGAGTTGCATCCGTTACAGATGTATTTGGTTTGATGAGAGAGAAAACTCCTGAAATAACTGAGAGTATAATCATCTTTATAAAAGATCCCGAGAACAAGGAGCTAGCAAAAGATTTTTTGATCGATAAAATGGAAGAATATTCAGACAGTACCTTTTCTGAAATAGATTACTCCTTATTCGACTTTATACTCAATAAACATGATGCAACTGAAAAAAGAGAAGCCATCACAATTATTAAAGGGAAAATAGATTCTTTAAACAATCGCAGAACCCCTTATTCAGCCGCTCTATTTGGCATTATTGGATTGTTGGCATTGATGATCCCTTTTAGCACTGATTTTATGAAAGCCGAATTTACTGTGCTTACTATGATTTGTGGCATCTTGCTAGCTGTTGGTGTGTTAATACCTATGATCAATATTGATGCACGTATTTCAAGAATGGAATTTGAGTTGATGGGCGAATCAATAGTATTTATTGACCAGGTTCTTTATTTCAAAAGTAAAAGTATTCTGGAAGTAGTTTGGGTTATGATCACTAATAAAAAAATTGATGTTATGGCTGTGGGAATCCTGGTTTTTTCTTTCAGTGTGTTATTTCCTGTTTCCAAATTACTTGGATCTATTGGATACATCTATTCTGAAAAACTAAAGGACAACCCTGTTATAAAGTTTCTGGTTTTTAAAACAGCTAAATGGTCTATGGCTGACGTGATGGTCGTTGCTATTTTTATGGCATATATCGGTTTTACAGGGATAATTTCTGAACAGCTTACCAGTCTGGAAAATATAGCTTTGAATGTGGATATCATGACTACCAACGCTTCCAGTTTGCAGATCGGGTTTTTCTTATTCACTGCCTTTGCTGTGTTGAGTTTGATGGTGTCTCATAAGCTTCAATACGGTGGTGAAAAATAAAATTCTTGCATTAAGAGTTATGATTTTATTTCACAAAAATTCCTTTAAAGTATTACTTGAACTGTATTTAACTAATTTTTCTTTCACTTTTGATATTTACATCAACTTAAAGCTTCTTTTATCATCTCTCCTCCACATTTTGTATATTAAAAGTTGCTTAGGGACGATCTAAGCATTTGATCTTTGAAAATTGAACTATAACGCCAAACGAAAGAGGTGGAACATTGTCTTTTGAACAATATGACCTGAGTCCTGATTTATTGAACGGACTGGTTGATACACGAATTGAAAAGCCAACCCCTCTCCAGCAAAAAGTTATTCCACAGGCCTTAGAAGGCAAGCATCTGCTTGTTAAGAATGAAAGTGAGGATAACGGAGCATTTTTGATCCCTGCATTGCAGAAGTTGATAGCAAACGGAGAGGTAAGCGGCACGCGAATATTAATTTTAACACCATCTATAGAGCGAGCGAAAGCGATTGATGAAATGATTTGGGCGATGGGGTACCATGCACAAGTGAGCAGTACTTCATTATCCATGAAAGGTGACAAAGTCGCACAAGAACAAGCTGTTTTAGATGGAGCACCGGTGATAGTAGCAAATCCCGGCCGATTAGTTGACATACTGGAAAAAACCAAAAAAACCTTTGCCGATCTCGAATGTGTTGTGATCGATGAAGCGCATAATATGGAAAACTTTAGTCTGGTAGGCAGGGTGAAGTCTATCTTTGAATTTATTGAGAGCCAGCCGCAGGTACTCATTTTTTCCGGAACTATGAATAATGCTACCAAGCAGCTAGCCGAAAATGCGCTTAAAAACCCTGAATTAATCGGTTTTCAGTCTACTGATATTGAAGAAAAGAAAGCAGTCGAACCTGCTGAAATTAACGAAGAAGAAATAAAACAGAAACTAGAGAACGCTTCTGTAAAAGTTGTTCTGAATCCGGATGAAAAAAAGGATAATAAAGATGCACAAGAAACTGAAGAGACCTTGATTCAAGTTCAGGACGACAACGATGAGGCTCAGGGTAATAAAAAAACAGAACCGGCTGTAATTGATCAAAAAGAAGTTGAAGCCAAACTGGAAAAAGCTTCTGTAAAAGTAGTTCTCAATCCTGAGAAGAAAGAAATAGAAAGCAATACTGGTTCAAGTTCTGACTCTGGCAAAGCTCCTGTAGAAAAACTTAAAGAAGCATCTGTTTCAGTAGTCTTAAAGAAAGACCAAACAGACGAACCTACTGTTCCAAAAAATCTGGAACAAGGTTATATCAACGTGCCGCCAAGAATGAAAATTTCTACGTTAATGGCACATCTGGAAAACAGTACTGTCGAACGAATTGTTGTTTTCACAGCCTCTAAAAGAACTGCAGACAGACTTTTCAGAATCATTCTTAAAAAGAACTGGGGTGTTGTAAGTGTAGATGAAAGCACAAACAAAGAAACTTTTAATGAACGCTTCCAAAAATTCACTTCTAATGAAATGAAGATCCTTATTGTAGGCGGTATGTCGGCTACAGATATTGAAATTGATAAAGTCACTCAGGTCATCAATTATGATGTGCCAAATGAAGTGGAAGAATATCGTTACCGAGCAGAATTAGTAGGTTCTAAAAAAGCGGGGCAATTGGTTTCTCTGGTTTCTAAAATGGACAGAGATGACATTGAAAAAATCACAAACGAAGTTGGTTATGCTCCCGAAGAAATAAAACTCCCTGAAGAAGTAAAGAAGAAGAAAAAGGGTAAGAGCTCCAACACCAAAGGGCGAGGTAAAAATCAGAACAAACCTCACAATAAAACTCGACGCAGTCCTTCAAATAATAAAAAAGCTAAAAAGAAGAAAGAAACTGCCGATAAGAGTTATGGATTACCCAGACCTAGTTATGATGGCCTTTCAGGTGGACGCGAGGGCGACCGCTCAGGTGGCGTATTCGGTTGGGTGAAAAAGTTATTTAATTAAAACAGAGTTTTCTGTTAACATTTTGTACCCCTAAAGCTCTCCGTGATTGATTTCCGGAGGGCTTTTTTTGTGTTTTGTCTATTTATCTGTCGGGCTGTGCACGGCTGATGGTTCCCTGATTTAGCCTTGGCTACAACCCAACCTCCATCACACCGCTTTCAGCGAAATGATGGATGGACCATAAAGGCTCTTCTGAATTTTATAACATTTGCCTTAGTTTCTTTTATCCCTGAGCAAATTTTGGTTTATTCTGCTACTTAATTAAATCAATCTCTCTATATGTTGCCTAAATCTATTTATAAGTGGAACGACCTTGAAGAACTCACTCCTGCCTACGCACTTGTTTCTAACGTAGATCTGGTAATTGTTCGATATGATGATGAAGTTTCCGTTCTTTTTGGACGATGTCACCATCGAGGAGCCTTACTAGCGGATGGACATATTGACGGCGAAAATCTGATTTGTGGAGTTCATGGTTGGGATTACAGATACAAAACCGGGGTAAGTGAATATAATAATGACGAATCTCTTCATAGTTTTAAATCGTGGGTAGATGAAGAACAAGTTTGGGTAGATGAAGAAGAAATTACTGCCTGGGAAAAAAATAATCCTCAACCTTATCAACGCGATGAGTATTTAGGTACTTATCAGGATATTCACGGAACAGATGATGAGCCTTTTAATAGTGAAATTCAAGCACTGGCTAAATCCCGGATAAAAGACGGTGCTCATGGAAGCGTGGAGGCTATGGGTGTAAGCCGCCAAGAACTTCCTGTTTGGGATGACATTCAATTTCAAACCGCACAACTCTCTCCTGCTCCTCAATTTGAAGATGTTGAAGTAGATACTAAGCTGGTCATTGGACCAAAAGCTAAAAAACCACTCGAATTAGATATACCGCTTTTTGTTTCTGATATGAGTTTTGGTGCTCTGTCCGAAGAAGCAAAAATTGCACTGGCAAAAGGAGCTGAAATGGCCGGAACCGGAATCTGTTCCGGCGAAGGCGGAATGCTCCCTGAAGAACAAGCCGAAAACTCCAGATATTTTTATGAAATGGCTTCTGCTAAATTTGGTTTTTCAATGGATAAACTCAAAAAAGTACAGGCTTTTCATTTTAAAGGTGGGCAAGGAGCTAAAACCGGGGTTGGTGGACATCTTCCCGGAGAAAAAGTTAAAGGAAGGATCGCTGAAGTGCGTGAACTCGAAGAAGGAACATCTGCCATTTCTCCTCCTAAATTTGATGATTTGGTTACTCCTGATGATTTCAGAAAAATGGGTGATAAGGTGCGGGAAGTATCAGGAGGGATTCCGATTGGATTCAAACTCTCAGCAAATCACATTGAAGAAAACATTCAATTCGCTCTTGATGCCGGAGCTGATTATATCATATTAGACGGCCGTGGTGGTGGAACCGGAGCAGCACCAACTATTCTCAGAAATCATATTTCCATTCCTACTATTCCTGCACTTGCAAAAGCTAGAAAATACTTAGATAGCAAAAAACTTGGCCCGAATGAAATAACTTTGATAATAACAGGAGGCTTAAGAACAGCACCTGATTTTGCAAAAGCCTTGGCGCTGGGTGCCGATGGCATCGCTGTTTCAAATGCGGCAATTCAAGCTATTGGATGCTTAGGAATGAGGGCTTGCCATACCAATAATTGTCCGGTTGGAATTGCTTCAATGAAAGACCATCTAAGAGCACGCTTTGAAATTGAAAAATCAGCTGCCAGGCTAGAGAATTTCTTCCACGGCTCAACAGAGCTTATGAAAATATTAGCAAGAGCTTGTGGACATACAAATTTTAAAGACTTTTCTCCTTATGACTTAGTAACATGGAAAAAAGAAATGCATCATCTCTCGGGCGTTGAATTCGCCGGAGTAAATTAAAAAACTAACTATACAACTATGAAAAGCTTCATAATTACAAGTCTATGCTTGTTTTTTACTATCTCTGTAAATGCTCAACACTATAGATTACTTAACGCCGAAACATGGCCCGAGTCTGATAAAGATACCGCCATGTATACCGTTAAAGGTGAGCGACATGGAATAAGTTTTTTCCCACAGCACAGGCATGAAGAAGTCATTTATGAAGCCGGAGACGAACTCACATTTGATGGCTATCATACGGTAGATGTAATGTATGCATGGTATCAGAAATGGGCTGAAATGTATCCTGAAATAGTAGACCTCTATCAGGTCGCTACCAGTTTCGAAGGTCGACCTATTCTACAAATGACCATCACAAATAAAGAAACAGGAAAAGACACTGATAAGCCCGCTGCATATTTCGAAGGTGGAAGACATAGTGGCGAAATTACCAGTAGTGAATCTATTCTTTGGCTTACTGAGCATTTACTGGAAAATTATGGTAAAGATGAAGCCATAACAAAGTTAATAGATACTAAAGCCATTTATCTTCGTCCACAGAACAACCCTGATGGTTCAAATCTATATTTGCACACTGCACAAAGAAATAGAAGCTCTGTTCGCCCACACGATAATGATAGAGATGGACTTTTTGATGAAGATCCTGAAGAAGATCTGGATGGAGACGGAATTATTTACCAAATCCGTAGAAAAGCCAATGAAGATGAATTGGATGAAGCTAATTACGTAATTGATGATCGCGATCCAAAGGGTCGATTGATGAAAAGAGTTCAAGCCGGACAAGGAGAATGGTTTGTGTATTCTGAAGGAATTGATAACGATGGTGATGGCCGATTCAATGAAGATGGAATTGGTGGATTAGATCTTCATAGAAACTATGTTGAAAACTGGCGACCTGATATCGGTAGAGACGAAACCGGAAGAGGGTTTACTCAGAATGGTGCCGGTGAATTTCCTCTAAGCGAGCCGGAATCTCGTTCTGTTGTAATGTGGATGTTAACTCATCCGAATATTTCTGTAGTTAATTCTATGGATACCAGAGTTCCTATGCATTTACGTCCACCTTCCACCTCCAAAAGTGAAGAACGTATGTATCCATCTGATCTGAAATTATATGAGAAATATGATAAAATGGGACTTGAAATTACGAATTACCCATGGGCAGGCGATGTCTATGAAACGTATATGACTCGTTACCCGATTAACAGGTTTACCGGAGATCCTTCAACTCCATCTCCACTATTTGGTCACGGACCTGATTTTGGGTATTTCTATTTCGGTTCTATTTGGTATGGTGATGAGCTTTGGAATAACGGAGCCATGGAAGATTATAATAACGATGGCATCTATGATGATTTTGATGGAATTACCTGGGATGACAAAGAAAATAATGGCTATGGATTCCGAGATTGGGAGCCTTTTGATCACCCTACGTTAGGAGAAGTTGAGATTGGTGGATTTCACCCAAAATTCTTTAGTCAAAACGGACCGGGCTGGCAGCTGGAAGGTTGGGCTAAAAAGCAGGCATTATTTAATCTTGCAATGGCAATGGAACTCCCACAGATTGAATTGAATGATGTTGTTGTGAAGGAGAAAAAAGATAATAAGTATGAAATTACCATTAAATGGGAAAATACTGGAAAACTACCGGTAGCTCTTGAGCAGGCAAAGCTTGTTAAGATCGTTCAGGAAGACAGAATTCAACTTAACTTTGATAATGACCTAACCAAAGGTTTTGAAGATGCCAAAGTAAAGATCTTAACTCCTTCCACCTTCAACAAAACAATTAAAGCAGGGTATACTAAAGCCGGAGAAACCAAATCCGCTTCATTTGAAGTTCAGCTTAACGGAATTGAAGGAGCTAAAGCTACATTAAAGATTTTATCCACCAGAGGAGGATACATTGAAAGAGAAGTTATAATAGGAAATCCTGTAGAAAGCTCTGAAGAATAGATAGTGAAGTTTAGTCCTGACATACAAATTTCTAAGCTCAATGAGGCGCAACTTCTTCTTCACCATGCAGTCCAGTTTATAGCTGCTTCAGGAAAGTATCTACTCCCTGAACAAGAAGATGATAGTCATACCAATATGAGTTGGGATCCTGCAAATAATATCTTTTATGGTGGCTCAATAAATAGCAGAGCCAGAGTTGGGCTTCATATCCCGTTACTAAGTTTAAAAGTGACGGGACCTACAGGAATCGAACTAGCTTCATTTTCTTTGTCAGGGAAAACCAAACAGGAAGGATTATTGTGGCTACGACAAGCGCTTCAACTGAAACAAATTGACACCTCTGCTCTTGAGCTTAAAATGCATTATGAGATTCCCGAACATCCAACCGATGACGCGAAACCTTTTTCAGAAATCGATGCTGCAGTGCTGAATGAATTAGCGAATCACCGAACTATTGCTGATCAGGTTTGTAATGAGGTCTTCACAAAGCATGCTAAAGCAAGCCCTGCCAGAACATGGCCTCATCATTTTGATCATGGAGTCTATGTTCCTTTTAAGTTTGATGATAACGGTGATGCAATTCAATCTTTCAGTGTTGGATACGCCGTTGCTGATTCAGTAATAGAAGAACCTTACTTCTATGTAACCCAATGGAAAAAAGAGGAAGAAGTTGAATATTCAAAAGCTCCTGAGCTGGAATATGGAGAATGGCTACCCGAGACATTGAAAGGCGCCGGGTTATCTCTTTCTGATATTTTGAAAATGGATGATCAGGAAAATCAGATACAAGAATTTATAACCAAGGCTGTGGCATTTAGTAAAGATGCCTAACAACACCCGTAGGGGGAATTCAAAGTTTTAAATTTTGAACCAGATAAACTGATCATCAACCTAATGTCCTGATCACTTTTCCCAATATCGGATTCCTACTCTCCTCCTTCCAAATAGCTGATAGCGTAGTTCTTTGAGGAATTTTCTTCAGATCAATGAACTTTATATTCAGATCAAAACCTTGTTTCAGAGAGCTTGGCACAATTCCGATTCCTAACTCATTTTCTACCAATCGAAAGATAGTATTTGCATGAACTGACTCGTGCGCTACTTTCGGAGAGAAACCCTGATCTTCAAAAATACTCATGATCTTATCATAATATCCATGACTGTATTGACTGGAAAACAAGATGAAACTCTCTTCTTTCAGATCAGAAATATTCTTGAAGTTTCCTGAAGATATCGAGTGCGACTTAGGCAATACCAAGCAAAAAGTTTCTTCAAAAACATCCAGCTTCTTTAATCCTTCCGGTAATCGCATTGTTCTGATGAAACCCAGATCCAATTGATCGTTTCTGATCTTATCGACCTGATCCTGATTGGTCAGCTCGGTAAGCACAAAATGAATTCCCGGTGAATCTTTGTTGATCTTTTTGAGCAGCGATGGAATCACACTCTGCATTGCAGAACCAACAAAACCGATTCTTATCTCTCCTTCGTCTCCTTTGGCAATGTGACGAATATTATCTTTTATAAATCCCAGATGATCAAACAGAAACTGAGATTCTTTGAGCAGATACTCTCCTGCTTTAGTCAGCGACACATTTCTTTTATCCCTTTTAAAAAGTTCAACCCCAACATATTCTTCCAATTGCCGAATTTGCCTACTGAGCGCCGGTTGAGTTATAAACAATTTCTCTGCAGCTTTTCTGAAGTGAAGCTCCTTGGCTACCGTCTGAAAATAATTGAGATGTCTGAATTCTATTTGATTACTCATAAGCATCAATATATACATATAAAGTATTTTAAAACATTACAATAATAATCTATTTTATTAATTAACTACTGTCATTTCGCGGCGAAGGCCGAAATCTGGAACTAAGCTAAGGACTTCATCCTATTTAATTAGCAAAATCCAGATTCCCGTCTTCACGGGAATGACCATGAGGAAGATTTACGCCAAACTCATTTTAAATAATAGATTAATTAAGAATATGTTCAATCTCGGAATTGACACCATCTCCATCCAAAACGTAATCGATATTTGCGATGGGAAATTATCCTTCCAGCTAAATACTGAAGCGCGAGCTAAAGTTGTAAAAAGCTCTGAAAACGTAGCTCAAATTGTTGAAAGTGGCGATGTTGTTTACGGTGTGAATACAGGATTTGGTCCGCTTTGCAACACAATTATATCAAAAGAAAATACAGCCAAACTTCAGGATAATATTTTAAGAAGTCATAGCGTGGGAGTTGGCAATGCTATTGATCTTAAGATTGCCAAAGCTATGATGATTCTGAAAGCACATAATCTAAGCGTGGGATTTTCAGGGATTCAGGAAGCTACTTTAGATCGAATTATTTTTTTCATACAAAACGACATTATTCCTGAAGTCCCTGAACAAGGCTCGGTTGGTGCTTCCGGAGACCTCGCTCCTCTTGCTCATCTGTTTTTACCGCTGATCGGATTGGGGAAAGTACATTATAAAGGCGAATGGAGAGAAACACCGGATGTTTATAACGAACTAGGATTAGATCCCATCAACCTAAAAGCCAAAGAAGGATTAGCGTTGATCAACGGCACTCAGTTTATTGCAGCTCATGCCGTTTGGGGAGTTTACAACCTTCATCATTGTTTGAATACTGCCGATATTATCGGAGCGATGAGTTTGGAAGGAGTTTTAGGAAGCGACAGTCCTTTTGATGAACGTCTTCACGAAGTTCGTCCTTTTGACGGTTCCCGTTTAGTAGCTCACCGACTTCGTGCATTACTTCAAAATTCAGAAATGGTGGCTTCTCATGAAAACTGCGGACGAGTTCAGGATCCTTATTCCATTCGTTGTATGCCTCAGGTTCATGGTTCCAGCAGAAATGCATGGCTTCATGTTAAACAAATGGTAGATATTGAGATCAACTCGGTAACTGACAATCCAATCATCCTTTCTGCAGAAGAATCTATCAGCGGTGGAAATTTTCATGGTCAACCACTTGCAATGCCCTGCGATTATTTGACTCTGGCTGCTCATGAAGTTGGTAACATTTCCGATCGTCGTTCTTATCTATTATTAAACGGCGAACATCCCGGACTTCCAAAATTATTGATGACAGATATAGGATTGAATTCCGGATTTATGATTCCTCAATATACTTCTGCCGCTTTGGTAAGTGAAAATAAAGCGCTTTGTTTCCCTGCTTCTGCAGATAGCGTTCCAACATCTCTTGGACAGGAAGATCATGTGAGTATGGGCTCCATCAGTTCCAGAAAACTAAATCAGGTTATTGATAATGTAGAGAAGATTCTGGCGGTTGAACTCGTAAGTGCAGCTCAGGCTTTTGATTTCAGAAAACCCATGAAGTCGGGACCAATTCTGGATGCCTGCCATGAGTTGGTTCGTGACCATATCGATCACGCCGATGAAGACCGGGTTTTTGCTAATGATATCAGAAAAGCACTGGATCTAATTCAATCTCACATCATTTCACATAAAGCGGATGAGATCGCAAACAAATTAAACATAGACTTAAACGGATCATACGATGAACAATTCCGAGTTTCTTAAAAAATACGTTCAACATCCTAAGTACAAAATTCCAACCGGAACTGAGCTTAATGCAAAGTCGTGGCAGACAGAAGCTCCGCTTAGAATGTTGCTTAATAACCTGCATGAAGATGTTGCCGAAGATCCTGCAAACCTGATCGTATACGGTGGAAACGGTCAAGCGGCACGAGACCGAAAATCTCTGGAAAAGATCGTGGAATGTTTACTCGATCTGGATGAAAACCACAGCTTGTTGGTTCAATCGGGAAAACCGGTTGGGATAGTTCGAACACATCCTGAAGCTCCAAGAGTTTTGATCGCGAACAGTAATCTGGTTCCGGAATGGGCAAATTGGGATCATTTCAACGAATTGAAAGAACGCGGTTTGATGATGTACGGACAGATGACTGCAGGTTCATGGATCTACATCGGAACACAAGGAATTCTTCAGGGAACTTACGAGACTTTTGTAGCTTGTGGAGAAAAACATTTTGATGGTGACCTTCGTGGCAGACTTTTAGTTACCGGCGGACTTGGAGGCATGGGTGGTGCACAGCCGTTGGCTGCGACCATGGCAGGAGCTACTTTTTTAGGTGTGGATATTGATCCGGCCCGAATCGAAAAACGCATCAAAACCCGCTACATCGATAAAATGACTCATTCATATGAGGAAGCCATTAAATGGGTTACGGAAGCAAAAGCTAACAAAGAAAATCTTTCCGTTGGATTAGTTGGAGATATCGGAGATGTTCTTGAACGATTGATTGAAGATGGAATAACACCCGATATTTTAACGGATCAAACTTCTGCACATGATCCGATCAATGGATATGTGCCTCATGGAATTTCTTTGAAAGAAGCACAGGATCTAAGAAAATCTGATCCAAAATCTTACGAAAAGAAATCAATTGAAAGTATGGCCCGACACGTTCGTCATATGCTAACTTTACAAGATCGTGGAGCTATCACTTTTGATTATGGAAACAATCTGAGGGCGTATGCTCAAAAAGGTGGTGTTGAAAATGCGTTCGATTTTCCGGGATTTGTACCGGCTTATATCCGACCGCTTTTCTGTGAAGGAAAAGGACCGTTCAGATGGGCTGCTCTTTCGGGAGATCCTGAAGATATTTATGTAACCGATCAGGCTCTGAAAGAAGCTTTTCCTGAAAATCACAATCTGATAAAATGGCTGGATGAAGCTAAAGAAAAAGTAGCTTTCCAGGGATTGCCTTGTAGAATTTGCTGGCTTGGAATGGGCGAGCGTGAAAAAGCAGGGTTGATCTTCAACCATCTTGTCAGAACCGGAAAAGTAAAAGCACCCATCGTAATTGGTCGTGATCATTTGGATTGCGGCT
>TARA_R100000541_G_scaffold34900_1_pt1 | contig 15225 bp, 5 predicted proteins | sample TARA_R100000541 | Tara Oceans TARA_R100000541 (sample SAMEA2621416) | marine metagenome | biome: marine biome (ENVO:00000447); feature: surface water layer (ENVO:00002042); material: "saline water (ENVO:00002010), including plankton (ENVO:xxxxxxxx)" | depth 5 m | reverse complement strand
TGTTGGTGAGTATGGTATTTCCACAAACCCAGAGTCTTTTGCTTCAGAAGCGTATAGATCTTATTTTGTAGACAAGCAGAGAGGAGTTGTTTTAAGGTTGTCAAAAGACGGTGTTACTCCAATTTCTTTTCATGGCATGAAACGTTATTTTAAAAACAAATTAAAAGATTCAACAAGTGTTTTAGGTAGTTATGATAAAAACAAAGATGAATATAATGTTACTTTAAATTTTACTGGAGATACTAGTGATACATTGAGTTTTAATGAAAACGTTAAAGGTTGGACAAGTTTTAAATCTTTTATACCAGAGCATGCTATAGGTTGTTCTGGAGATTATTATACTTTTAAAGAAGGTAAACTTTACTTACACCATGATGAAAATGTGGAGAGAAATAATTTTTACGGAGTTCCTTATGAAACTACTTTTGACGTAATACTTAATGATGGTCCTAGTGTGGTAAAAACTTTTCATACTATAGAGTATGAAGGTAGTCAGTCACAAGTAAACCTAAACCAAGACACTGTTATGGACAGTAGTTATTATAATTTACAACAAAAACCAGGGTGGTATGTTGATAGTATAATAAGCACTAATGATAAAGATTATGATAACTATTATGTTAGTGAGTTTGTAGAAAAAGAAGGTGGTTGGTTTAACTATATAAAAGGAAAAAACGAAAACATAAGTAGTAACACTAATTTTTCTTCATCAAATATTCAAGGTGCAGGTACATTATTAATAACTCCTAACACAGAAGAAGATGACGGAACTAATAGCGGTACGTTTATTGGTTTAACAAACTTAACATTAAAACTAAACAGTATAAACGCTTCAATGCAAGTTGGTGATATTTTGTATTACATTAAATCAGCTAACTTAAACTTAAGCTCAGCTAGTGACGTTGTAATGTATGGTCCTATATTAAGCATTTTAAATGACGAAGTTGAGGTTTTGCAGCAAAACTATGTTGTTGGATCGCCTGAGCTTGAGTTAGGAGATTTTATTATGTTTACAAAAAACGCTATTGTAAGCAAAACAAATGTTAATAGCCATTATGTAAAAGCTAGATTTAAAAACAACTCAACAGAACACGCAGAGCTGTTTGCTGTTAGTTCTGAAATAACAATAAGTAGTAAATAATATGATAATAAGAAATTTTAACATAGATTTAAACTTTATAAGCAACAATGGAGAAACAAGACAGTTTGTTGTTGAAGGTGGTAAAAACTCTATATTTAGCTTAGTTGTAGAAAAACTTACTGGAACAACAATAACATATTATAATTTTTCTACTCAAACTTTCACATCTACTTTTAAAAGATTAAAAAATAGAAAAATAAGTTCAAGCTCTTATAGTGGGTCAATTACATTTCCCGCAGGAGGTCTTTCTTCTGGCAACAACCCAAACACATATACAATTAAGCTTTACGCTGAATCTGCTTGGGGCACTAAACATGTTAGTAACGTTGAAAAACGTTTTCCAGATAACACTTTAGATTTAAACTCTTCTAAAGGATCAAACTCTGATCTATTACAAAAAGTATTATATCAATTTCCAGAAACGGTTGTTTCGCTCTCAGCTATTAGCCCTAACAATTTAAGTGGTTTTAGTAGTGTAGGTATTGTTGCTCAAACAATAAGCGTTCAAAAAGGAAACAACACTGGTAAAATACCATTTACAATAACATGTACTTTAGGTTCTTCTAAAGTTGGTAAGTTAAAAAGACAACCACAAGCCGCAGATATAACTTCTTTTACATCAAGAACTCTTGGTGAGCCAATAGCCATACCTGGAGTTACTGCAAATCAAGGTGGAGAGGCTGGTACGACTGTAACAATAAATAATCTACCTAGAAGTAATAGCAATACATTTAGAAAAACCTCTGACTCTGGAAGTGGTATAGCTGTAGGTATGACAATTAAAGGTGTTGCGTTTGATGGTATATATGATAAAGATCACCCTGTTATTGTAACAGCTGTTAATGGCGATACAATAACTATTAACAAAAACGTTTCTATAGCTAATGTGGTAGCAAACACTAGCGCAACATCTAATGATATAAGATATAGAAGATGGAAATGTGTTGAAATTCAAAGACTATCTCCAGGTATGCTAGCTTTTTCTGGTGGTGTTTCTGTTGGAACAAGAATACAAGGTTACAACGATGTATCTTCATATGATTTAGAAACTCAAAGAGAAGACGGTAGCGTTCAAGAATCTAGTTTTAACGTGGTTAATTTTGACATACCTGCTTTAGATGTTTTGGGTTATAAGCCTGTTTATCAACACGGTAGTTTACTTACACAACAAGGCATAATTACATTTGACACACCGCAAGTAGTTTCTTCTAACAGAAACGTTCCAACCAAACTCTACGCTTATGGGCCAAGCAATATACTAACTGTTAATAATTCTAATTTAAAAGTAACAAATTTAAAAGCAGAAATAACACAAGTTTCAACTACAATTAATGATAGCACTGCAAATGGTACAACTGCTTTAAATGATTTTGACGTATCTAGTGTTTCTGGTATAATGGACGACGTTAGCACAGTACATGGTGTTAACTTAAGTGCTACCAGTGTAACACCAACAGTAACAACTATATCATCTAGCAACTTAACTCTTACACCAGGTGGTCACTTTGTACAAAATGGTCAAACATTAGTATTTAAAGGAGCTGGTAGAGTATTTACAATAACAGGTGAGATAGAGTTTGAAAACATAAACACTAGAGATTTTACATTAAGATTTGATTTAGAAAAGTTCATAACAGCAGTTTAAAGTAAAAATACTGCAAAAACTGTAACTATATTTATATAAATTAAATTAAATTATGGATAGTGTGTATAGCAACAAACTTAATGTACGAAAAATAGAAAAAAAAGACTTTAAAGAACTATCAGACTGGTGGCAGTTTTGGTGGAGAAACGATTTACAATACGAAGATATGCTAGATCCTAGTAGTGGTTTTTTTCCAGCCGGTGGAGAAGGAGGATATATAATTGAAAAAGATGGGCAAAGTATAGCTGCGGGTTTTTTATGGCTTACAAACTCTAAACAAGCTTTTTTTGGGTATATGGTTTCTAACTACAAGTATAAACAAGACGATAGACAATACGCAATGGACTTGCTAATAACTACAGTGGAAAAAATTGCAAAAGAATTAGGATATAATTATATATTTACAATAACAAGAAATATATATATGCAAAACAAACACAAAAAATTAGGATGGGAACCTTGTAAAAGCCCTTCTGTAGAATTAATAAAAAAACTATAACATGGGAGAACCGATAATAACAGGTATGGTTGTGAGCACTTTGGTTAGTGCATACATGGGTAACAAAGCAAGTAAAAGCATGACGTCCTCAGCCAATGCCCAGGCAAACCAACAATTACAATTTCAAAGAGAACAACAAGCTAAGCTTGACAAACAAAAAGCAATATACAAAGAGTTTAAATTTTCTAATCCTTATGAAGGTGTACAAAATTTTTACGAAGGTATGGAAAATACAGCCGAAGACATGACTGTAAGCACTCAAGCAGCAGACTTTCAAATGCAACAAGGTGGTCAACAAAGAGCAAACATACTTCAATCTTTAAGAGGTGCTGCTGGTAGTTCTGGTATAGCTAGTTTAGCACAATCATTAGCTAACCAAGGTGTTTTACAAACAGCTCAAGTCTCTGCTCAAATAGCACAACAAGAAAGACAAAACCAAATGGCACAAGCGCAAACAGGTATGCAGTTGCAAATGGCAGAAAGACAAGGTCAGTCTGCAGCTGATATGGCTAGAAGAGGTGGTGAGGCTATGGTTCAACAAGCTGAAATGTCTAGACAATCAGCTTTGTTAGGCATGGAGTATGGTGGTATGGCTGGTGCTAATGCTGGAGTTCAATCAGCTTATGCAAACCAAATGAACGCGCAAAGCTCTGCTATGCAAATGCAAATGAATAATGTAAATGCCGCTCAGCAAATGTATACTTCTTATTTAATAAACTCATAATAACATGGCGACAAAGAAAACAAATCAAAAACCAATGAGTCTTTATAATCCTAGCGCTATGGGGCAAGGATTTAATATGGCTTATAAAGCTGAAATGGCTAATGCACCTGTTTCTAACGCAAATGTTAACAAGCAAATAGTAGCTACTCAAGCTAATATGTTGAGCTCGATGGTTAGCAGCTACGACAAAGCTTTAACAAAACAAAAAGAAGAAAAAGATAAAGTTGATACAAAGCTAGAGGCTAATGCTCAAAAATTAGTTAAACTTGATTTGTACCAAGATTATTACAAAGATACAAGCAGAATATTGGACACTTGGGAAAAAGAATATATCAAGGGAGATTATGGTGATCCAAAAAACAAAAAGAAAAAAAGAGAGTGGGATGCAAAGTATAGTAGGTTTATGAAAAGCACTGCTGCTAATAAAAAAAATCTTACACTAGCAGCTACTATGATAGCTCATAACCAACACAATTTACAAGGTATGTCAATGGAAGACTCTCAGTTTTTATTAGGAGTTTCGGAAAATCATCTTGGAGAGTCAGGTGCAAGTGGTGTAACGGTTACAGAAGATGTATCTGATGATGGTGGAGTTACATACAATGTGAGTTATACAGATCCAACAACAAATCAAAAAGTAAGTTTTAAAAGAACTGAACACGACTTATCAAATTTAGTTGGTGCTAAAAAAGATTTATCAAGTGGTAGTAGTATACAAACAATAATTGAAAACATTAGAACAAAATCAAAAAACGTTACTGACACAAATGAGGTTCGCACAGAGGAAGAAATAACAAGCGATTATAACGATCTTAAAAGTGTTTTTGAGACATCTGAAAACCCTGCAGCAACTTACAATACTCTTATAACTGGTACTTATGGTTCTCAAACAAAATCTTTTGTTGAAGAGTTAGAAAACACAGACTCACCCTTGTTTGCATCAGTATTAAAAGGTTTACAGCAAATACCAGGTATGGTTTCTAAATTTGATGAAGATGATAGCGGTACATTAGATAAAGAAGACTTTACTGAAAGTGACACAAAAAATTTACTTGCCTTGCAAAAAGAAATTAAATCAAATTGGAAGGTTGGCCATGAAATATACATGGACTGGATAAACAGCACGGAAAATAACAATGCTTACGAAGTTGGTAAAGGTGAAAGAGAAGCAAAACAAGATACACTAAGCGTTGGTGAGAAAAACGCTTTAAAATTAAAAAACAACTTTGCAAGCCAAATTAAAAAAGGTAGCGCTAAATACTCACTTTCTCAAGATTTTGGTGAAGTTATTATTGACCCAAGCAAAGCTGCTCAAGGAAAAGGTATTTTATTTAAATACACTGAAGACTACGGTGGAGATGAAGCTAGTCGTTATGTAAGTTTCCAAGAATATCTTAACAGCCAGTTTGGTGCTTACCAAATAATGGCTAACGATCCAGCGTTTAAAAACTCTCCGCTTTCAAAAATGAAAATGCTTCCTGGAGAAAACAAATATATCCCAGAATAAATGTCAGAATACTCTTACCAAGGTCAACCTATTGAACGAGAAAGAATTGAAAGTGCTGCCGCTAATCTAGGAGTTTCTTTTGATGAGTATGTACAAAAGTATATTGATGGAGACGTTACCACGCCTGGTTTTACACCAGCGGCAACTGGTGGTGGATTTTGGGGTAAACCTAAGAAATTTGAAAACACGGGTCAAAGTCAAGACTATAACAGGGGAGATTTTGCTCCAGAAAAACAAACTAAATTTACAAATCTTCCTGGTATAACAAGTTTTCCAGGTCTTAATAAAAACTTTGACAAAAACACAAGTAGCACTGAAGGGTTGCAAGTTTTAGCTGATAAATATAAACAATACTTAGGTGAAGATGGTTTTGACTTTGAAGTTAATCACGACGGGCGAAGAGGGCATGGTATAGTTGTTGAGGCTCCAAATCAAAAAACTGAAACTTTTTTTCTTACCGTTCCAGAAGGTCACAAACAATTAGAAGATGGCTCTGTTGTTACTGATGGACTTGTATCTCTTTCTACATCGCACAAGGTGCACACACAACAAGATATAACTAATTTTATTAATGAAAATGCATTAAGTCTTGAGGAAGGTAAAAAACTTCAAAGTGAGGTTTTTAAGACAAAAAGATTTATGACTAAAAACTTTGAACAATCGTTTAAAGAAATTGTTAGCGAAGAAGAGCTTAATGGCGTTGCTGAGGATGCTGTTAGTCCAATTCAAGCGTTTATAAAAAAAGATAAAACAGGTAAAAAAACAGATGATATTTTAGAAAACATTATCAATAAGTACGAAGAGAAATACGGTGAAGCGCCTAAAATGAATAGGTATCAATTAGAAGATGTTTTTAAAAATATTGTAGATTCTGAGTCTAACAAAGAATTATTAGATTCGGACAACCTTTTCAAAACGCTTTATGATAGTTATAAAAAAGGAGAGCAAGGCCCTTTAGATTACGATGACATGGTTTCTCATCACAAGAAAAATGCTTTATTAAACATGCCAAGTGATCGTCAAAGGCTTATGAAAAGAGTTAATGACTACAAAAATAAAACTGGTGCTTTTGCAATTTTACAAACAATAGAAGATAAAGAACAAAGTGAAGATTTTAATCCTGACGATCCTGGTTATAAGCAGCTTTTAAATACTAAGGCTACTATGGAAAGTTATTACAACAACATGATTAAAAAAGTTGTTGGTAAAAACGCAACTCACTATATAGACTACAACACTTTAGAACAGCTTGACCAAGATTTTGATGAAGTACCAGCGGATGACACTGTTGAAGTAAATAAATATGAAATAACTGATCAAGTTAACAATTACGTGCAACGTGTGTTTGAAGAAATTGATGAAGATGACAAAACACCTGTAGCAGATATATTAAAAAACGGATATGAAAACCACGCGGTTTCATCGCTTCATTTTAATTCACATAATAAATTTCAAACTGTAGATTTTAAGTGGAACCCAGGTATGGATGCTGGTTTTAAAGATAATTACATTGGTTTTTCAGAACGTGTAAAAAGGTTAGGTTTAGATTATAAATCTGGTCAACCAATAAAAGATGTTCCAGTTGAAATGGTTTTAAACAACTGGGACTTGTTTAGTAAGTTTGTAGACAACGCCACGCAGATGGACGGTAAAAAAGAAATCAGAAAAAACTTTCTTGGTGAAGATCTTAAGGCAAGTGATATTGGTGGTTATTTAAAAGCCAGCAAACAAATGCAAGTTGATAACGTAGTAAAAGACAGGGCTTGGGAAGAGATTTATTTACTTAATATTGACCCTTCTAGTTACAAAAGAAGTAAAAGTGATTTGTATTTTAAAGGAATTAAAGAGGCTATGCCTTGGACCACGGACATTGCACAAGCAGATGCAACAAATAGACTAGCAAAGCGTGATCAACTAACTAACGACACTAGAATTAACGAGTCAATAAACTTAATTGATCAAGTTAACAATGAAACTCTTCGTAAAAAAGCATATAAACCAATAAAAACAACAAAAAAGCAAGTTGAAATTATGTCCAGAGGTTGGAGAGAAGATTTTGCTTATCAAGCTGGTGGTTTTACACCAATGCTTGCTGAGTTTGCTGCTGTAGGTGGTATAACCACTGGGCTTTTGCGAGTTTCACAGTTTGGTAATTATTTAAACAAAATAAACACTCTTACTTACGCTACAAAAACAGCAAAAGGAGCTGAAAGACTTTACAAAGGTGCAAATGTAACAAAAAGAGCTAATGCAGCTGGTTTTGATAAAGTTGATGATTATATTGCAATGTTAAACAGAGGTAAAACAGCTGGTCAAGCTGGTTTTATGGGTGTTAAATACGGTCAAGGTTGGCAAAAAGGAGTTCACTTAATGACTTATGCAATGATTGAAGAAGGTAAAATGCAATCTTTAGACCCTTTGTTTGGAACTGAAATGCCTTTAGGTATGGGTACTGGTTTTTATTTAGGTGGCAGACTTACAATGCCTGCTATGCAGTTTGGCTCTAGGTTTAATCTTGCTGGTCAAAAAATAAGTAGAGTATTAAACCCTGTATTTAATAAAATGGTAAAACCAGGTGTTAGTGGTGCTACAGCCGCTGAGCTTGCGCTACCTCTTGAATGGGCTTTGGACAATAAGTCGTTTCAAAGACACATGGAAGAAACATATCCAGATATGGACACTTTTACAAGAAGATATACTACTAATTTAGCATTATTTAGCATACTAGGTTTAAAAAGCATGAAAGGAGTAGATTATGCTCATACTTTTGGTCTTGGTGATTTTTATACTAATAAATTTAGAAAACAAGCAATGTCTTTTAGAAATGCTTTGTATGATAAAAATAACAAGTTAAAAAGATTTAATCAATACGAAACAACTAGAGAGGTAGAAAACACAAATATATTTGGTAAAAAAGTTAAGAAAAAATATACAAAAGAACAACTAGAAAGTAATTACGAAAAATACACGGAACTATATCAAAAGTCAAGCCAAATGATGAAGGTGGCGGAAAAAGTTCCTTTGTATTTTAATCCAGAAAAAAATAAAAAACATTATTTAGAGCTTGCTAAAAACCATGGAGCAAACAAACCTGGTGCTAAAGGCAAAGGTTTTGAAGTTAAGTTTATTGAAGGAGGTAGAGGTCAAAGAAAAACTTTAAAAGGTTATAGTAAAAATGGAGAACCAATATACAAAACAACAGACGCATATTTTATAGATGGTAAAGATCTTAAAAGTGGAAAGTCACAACTATGGTTAGATCCTAAAAAAATGTCAGATGGTCAGTTTCCTCACGAAGTATATCACCATTTAACAAAACTTCATTTAGAAAACACAGGAGAGTTTGGTACAGAGGCTAAATTAGATGCAGCTATACAAAACCATATACAAAAAACGTTAACGGAGTCTTCAAGAACAGATTTAGATTTTATGAAATTCATAAATGAAAATTATGACATGACTAAATCTAGAAATATTGGTGAAATAAGTGCAAATTTAATAGAACTGTTAAATACTGCAGAAGGTAGAAAAATGTTTATTTCAAACAATTTATTTAGCGACATAGCTTTTGAGTTTAGCAAGTTTACAGAGCAAATGTTTTTAGATAAAGATGGTAATGTGACTCATGGTATGGCTGGTAAGTTTTTTGTGCCAAAACTAGACGTTTCAGACCCTAAAACATTAATAAACTTTTTAGCAAGGCTTGATCCCGGTAAATCTTATAATCCAAACATGCTAAAGAGGTTAGAAAAAGCTTTTGAAGGCATAGAGTTAAATGCTTTGGATGGAAAACTTTACAAAGACGGTGTTATAGTAAGTGCTAGTGCTGGTATAGTTAAAAGACAACAAGAATTAAGGGACATGTTAAACCCTATAATACTAGATTTTAAAGCTGGTAAAATAACAAAAGAGCAATACCTAGCGGCATCAAAACCTTTAGTAGATGAGCTTGCTGATATAAGAAAAGATGAGGCAACGCGTCAAGCACAAGAAAAATTAAAAGAATACAAAGAAACTGTTGATGAAACAAATTCTGAAAGAAAACAAAGGGTAAACTCAAATTATCATAACCACAAGAATGTTATAAGACCACCAGAAGGTGTTAAGCTAAGTGGTGAACAGCTAAAAGAAAATAGAAAATATATTTTTGATATTGTAGAGTCTTATAGAAGTTTAATAGTAAGAGCTGGTCAAGGCAAGTTTGACACGCCTACTTACGAAAACATGAGTTTAAAACAAAAAAAGCAATTTGTTTTTGAAAACACTCAAACAGAGTTAATAAAGCATATTGAAAGATTTAAAGAGTCTGAGCAAAGGTTAATTAAAGATAAAACCGGTGAAATTACTGGCGAAAAAGATGGAGAATACGTAGATTTTGATGCTTATATAAATTCTTACGTAGCTAGAAAAGAAGGTACAGCTACAAAAAAAGTTAGTAAAAAAACTTTTAGTGAAGATCTTGATAAAGGAAAAAATGTTGTTGTTGAGCCAGTTAATTTTCAAAACGTTGAAATTAGTAAGTTTGAAAATGGTCTTGTTTTAAAAGATGTTTTAGATTTTAGTAAATTTCCAGACGCGGTAAAAACAATTAAAAAAGCTGGTCAAGAAAAAATTAGTAAAATAAAAGCTAAAGGAGAAAAGTTTTATACTAAATTTTTAGAAAGAGAAGCTGGTAAACTAACAGGTTATACATATAGAGATGTTGTAGATATTGTACCTGGTTTAGTTAAAAGTATTGTTTCACCAAAAGAAGCTATAAATAAATATAAAAATAATTTAGAAAAAAACATTGAAGATGCTGAGCAAGCATTTAAAGATGGTAATGTAACAGAAGCTAGATTAAAAGAAATTAAAGCTGAAAACAATGTTTCTAAAAGTGATATTGAATTAATTTTTCAAGCAAAATATATAGTAGATAATCTTAGCGCTGTAAGAACTGCAGCGTCATCTAATGTTTCGCCAATAACTGGTAAGTGGACAGGTTTACCTAAAGTAATGATGACTAGAAAGCTACCTAGTGGAGAAACAGTACAAGTGCTTTATGAACCTGCTAAAAGAGTTACTGCAGAAAAAACAACAAAAAAACTTAGTGAAAAAGGTTTAAAAAAAGGAGGAAATACAGCTGGTAATAGAAAGCAAACAAAAAAAAGGTTAACAGATATTGAATACTTAGATGTTTTAGGTATAAAAGAAAACATTGATGGTAGTATTGATATTTCAAAAGCTTTATCTGACAGAGGATTAAAAGAAACTCTTATACCAAGAGTTTTAGGTGAAGTAACGAAAGCTTTAGAAAACCAAATAGCAAATGATTTAATTGTAGAATTAAAAGCAGATGCAAGTGTTAGAGCTCTTCAAAATTTAAAAAGAATACAAACAAAAATGCGAGCTGGTAAAGATCCAGGTTTAGCTAGCGCAAAAATAGCTGAAGAAGCGTTTAAAGAAATAGCTTTAAAATACCCTGAAAAATCTATTGATGCTAAAATACAAATGTTTCATGATTTTGATAAATCATTTAAAAAAGACTATCCAGCTACAGAGCTTAGAAAAGGTGTAACGCCTGCTTCAGAGCAAACAAAGTCTAGAGAAAAAATAATGGAAGTCCAGCAAAAAATTTCAAGATATGAAAGAGTTTTTACTGGTAAAGAACGTAGCGTAGAGTTAAAAGAAGGTGAATTTGAAATATTTAACGGGTTTGCTGCTAGTAGATCAGGTAATGTTGCTTCAAGGTCTGTTATGAAGCAAGCAAAGCTAAAAGGTTTTGACACTAGTAAAATTACAGTAGAAACACCTTTAACAGAAAGAGTAAAAAAATACTATGCCACTGAGTATAGACCTTGGAAAAACAGGTTGTATTCAATGACTGATCCAATGTTGTTAAACAGCAAAGAAATTTCTCAAACTTATAGGTTTTCACATGCTGAAGGTGATGGTAAGTCAATTAAAAAAGCTTTAGAAGAAAACAACCAAGTAGATCTTATAAGAGCAGATCAAGGTAAAAAAGATATTTTAGATAATACTGATCAAGCTAATAATGGTGCTTTTGATATTTTTATAAAAACAAAAGAAGGAGGTAAGTTGTTTAAAAATGGAAAAGAAGTATTAGAACATTATAAAACAACAGATAATGCAGAGGTTATGAATGAACTGCATGTAGAATTAGGCAAGCCTGAATACTCTAAAATTCTTGAACCATCAATGGTTGGCGCTAGACAAAGAAAGTTGTTTGCTAAAAAGTTTGGAAATGAAAAACTATCTGGCAAAGGAGATTATGAAAAAACAGCAGCAGCTAACAGGCTTGTTTTAGAATATAAACTAGACACTGTAGATAGGCTTTTTAATGAGCTTGTTAAAGAAGGGCAAGGTGAAAACGCTATAAACATGACATCTATGTTTTACGAAATGCAAACTAGTGCTGGAGGTGGTATAGTTAGAAGTTCAGCAACTCATAATGCCCTTACGCTTCAAAGAGCGTTTAATCTACCTCAAAAAGTAAAAAAGGGAGCTAAAATTGGTAAAACTAAAGATGATGTAGAAGAGTTTAGAGGAGAACTTATTGATATTGTATCAGAAGGTTATAGAAGTGAGCACGAGTTTCAAGCATCTAATTTTTCTGCAAATCATTTAATATCTCATATAACAGGTAAATTCAAACAAATAAGCCCATCACTTATAGATGTGTTTAACCAAAGTGTTATACCTAGATATGTTCAAAAATTAATAGATAAAAACGGTAACACATCTAGTGTTTACGATTTACCTGGTATGGGTGATTTAAAAATAAGCGCTAAAACAGAGTTCTTTTTAGATAATATCATAATGGAAACAACTCTTGATGTTTTATCTGGAAGAACTTACGCTGAAATATCTAATAGTAAATTTAACGATTTAAAAGTTCATGATAACATAGCTAAAATTATTAACGGAACAAAAATTTTAAAGTCAGCTGGTTTGTCTAAAACTCAAATGATTAAAAATTTACATAATTTTGAAAAAGCAGTAAGAGAAGCTAATAAAAGAAAGAAAAAATCTAGAGGTATGAGTACTTTTGATTTTGATGAAACAGTTGGTTTTAGCGAAAACTATGTTATAGCAAGAAAAGGAAAAGAAACAAAAAGAATAGCATCTAACGAGTGGCCTTTTGTTGGAGAAAAGCTAGTTAATGAAGGTTGGAAAATGGACTTTACAGATTTTAACAGGGTTACTGACGGTAAGCCAGGACCTTTAATGCAAAAAATGAAGAATCAAATTAAAAAATTTGGTCCTGAAAACGTATTTATATTAACAGCAAGAGCACCTGAAAGTCAGAAAGCAATATATGATTATTTATTGTCAGAAGGTATTAAAATACCTTACAAAAATATAACTGGACTAGGTAATAGTACTGGTGAGGCAAAAGCAATGTGGATGCTAGAAAAATTTGCAGAAGGATATAACGACATGTACTTTGTAGATGATGCTTTGCCAAACGTAAAAGCTGTAAAAGATGTTTTAAGCCAACTAGATATTAAATCTAAAGTGCAAATTGTTAGAGCTAGTGAAAACATAAGCAAAGACTTTAATAAAATATTAGAAGATGTTAAAGGTGTAGAGGCTTTTAAAACTTTTAGTGAAGCAAAAGCGCAAAGATTGGGTAGTAAAAAAGGTAGATACAAATTTTTTGGAACACCAGGCTCTGAAGATTTTAGTGGTTTAGTTACGTATGCTTTTGCAGGTAAAGGCAAGAAAGGTGAGGGACATAAAAAGTTTTTTGAAGAAAAACTACACAACCCATACAATAGAGCTTTTATTAATATACACAAAATGAAACAGTCTATATCTACTGATTACAAAGCTTTACTAAAACAAATGCCAGACGTACGAGCTGATTTAAACAAAACTATAGAAGGATCTGTTTATACTTTTGACCAAGCAGTTAGAGTTGATAGGTTTACAAAGGCTGGTTATGAAATACCAGGTCTTAGCGAAAAAGATAAAGCTTTTTTACTTAAAGTTGTGCGTGAAGACGCTGAACTTTCTTCGTTTTCTACAAAGCTAGCTGAAATAAGCAAACAGCCAGAGGGTTGGTTAAAACCAAAAGATTATTGGTTAGCAGAAAATATAACTTCAGATCTTAACAACGTTGTAGACAGGGTTTACAGGCAAGAAGTTTTAACAGAGTTTAAAGAAAACAGAGAACAAATATTTGGTAAATGGGAAAACGGTAGGCTTATTGGTGAAAACATGAACAAAATAGAAGCTTTGTATGGTAAAAAACATAGAGATGCTATAGATAACATGGTGTGGAGAATGGAAAACTTTACAAATAGAGGTTATGGTACAGATGCCACAACAGCTAAGTGGATGAATTGGATAAACAACGCATCATCAACAATAATGTTTTTTAACCAAAAGTCTGCAATGTTACAAACAATATCTAATGTTAACTACCTCAATGGAAAAGAAAACAACCCATTTGCAGCAGCAAAAGCTTTTGCAAACCAACCACAGTACTGGAAAGATTTTATAAAAATTATGAACTCAGACATGCTTGTTCAAAGGCGTGCTGGTTTAAAAATAAATGTAGAGGCAGCTGAAATAGTTGAAAGAGTTGCAGGTGGTAAAAACACAATGGGTAGAATGATGTCTGTTTTGTTAGAAAAAGGTTTTATACCTACTAAGTACGCTGATAGTTTTGCAATATCTTTAGGTGGTGCTACTTATTATCGTAACAGAATTAAAATGTATGAAAAACAAGGTCTTTCTGCTAAAGAAGCAGATGCAAAGGCTTGGGAAGATTTTTCAATGTTAACAGAGAAAACTCAACAGTCATCAAGACCTGACTTAGTGTCTCAACAACAAGCATCGGCTTTAGGTAGACCTATACTTTCTTTTGCTAATACTCCAATGCAAATGTTTAGAAGACACAAGAGAAGATTACAAGACATAGCTAACAATAGAGGTAGCTTGCTTGAAAACGTGTTAAGCTCTGTTTATTATGGTGCTGTTCAAACTATGATATTCTCTTACTTCTCTAATGCAATGTTTTCTTTTGATGAAGACGATGGTAAAAGAAAAACAGAAAAAGAACAAGGTAGAATTGAAAGGTTAAAAGGAAGGTATACTCAGACGATTGTTGATTCATACTTAAGAGGTATGGGCGTAGGAGGAGCGGCATTATCTGCAATAAAAAATTCAATTTTAACATTACTTGTACAAAAAGAAAAGTCACAACCAAAATATTATAAGGCTATTATAGACTTGTTAAACGTTTCTCCACCAATAGGTTCTAAAGTAAGAAAGCTAGATGGTGCAGGTGAAACTTTTACATATAACAAAAGATCTATAGCAAAAATGGATTGGTACGATATAAACAACCCAGGTATGTATGCAAGTGCACAAGTTGTTTCAGCTTTTACAAACGCACCTGCAGATCGATTAGTTTTAAAAGCTTTAAACATACAAGACGCTTCAAATAGTGATTTTGAAAACTGGCAAAGAATAGCAATGGGACTTGGTTTTAACAAGTGGAATCTTGGTTTAGAAAACAAATTAGTAAAAAGACTAAACAAAAAAATAAAAAAACCATCTTCAGTGCCGTTTAGTAAACAAAGAGGAAAAGGAACTTTAAAAATGAAAAGACTAAAATGAAAAAACTAATAATAATATTGTGTATAGCATTAACTGCTTGCGCAACACCAAAAGAGTGCTGCTCTCAAAACTTTAAAAA
>TARA_R100000541_G_scaffold370_11_pt1 | contig 15418 bp, 39 predicted proteins | sample TARA_R100000541 | Tara Oceans TARA_R100000541 (sample SAMEA2621416) | marine metagenome | biome: marine biome (ENVO:00000447); feature: surface water layer (ENVO:00002042); material: "saline water (ENVO:00002010), including plankton (ENVO:xxxxxxxx)" | depth 5 m | reverse complement strand
TATCATAGAGTTCATATTACCATCTCTACCATGTTCTATAGGGGTAACCTCCATATACTTAGCTAATCTATCTAACATAGCTTTAATACCCACATAAGCTCTATACGTAGGTGTTTCATACATTTTTTTACACATATCTAGTGCATATCTAATTTTACCATCTTCTGGAGATTCTTCTAATCCAATTTCTTCTATTATTATATCTTCTTTTTCATGTTCAGGAAGATTAAAGAATGGATTTAAATCTGGATCAGGACAACTAATATAAAATATATATTGATATACTTGCATATATGTATCCGGATAAACTTCCATTATTTTCTTTAAGAATGGTAAAGAATAGCAATGCTCTGTTACCACTAATTTTTGATTCTGTACATCAAATAATTTTACTAGCATTCTGTATCTTTTTTAAATTGTTTATAGCCTATCTTTAAAACTATTGGTTTTTCAGCTCCTTTCATTAATATTTCTGTATAGTCTTTTTGAAAAGCTTCTCTCCCTAAATGAAAGTATTGTTTAAAATATGCTATATCCTCTAGATCTATAGTTATTAAAGTTTCATGAAACTGAAAATCAGTTGGAATTTTTGATGTAGATGATTGTATTGCTATTGCTGCTGTATATTCTTTTAATTTCATTGGTTATCTTTTATCCACATCATTAATGATCTTACTTCATCTTTTAAATATGGTAGTTCATACATTTTTATACTATCTAAAACAGGCTCTCCGTCAATGTGTTCATTTATTGGATATCCATTGGAATCTTCACCAACTTGTTTAAATTTTACATGTTGAATAATAAGCTTGCCTATTTTAAGTTTAGGGTTGTGCTTTTTAATAATATACGCATAAATACTCAGCTGTAAGTTATAATGATTTAAATTACAATCATCTAAATGATTTACTGGTCTAAACATCTTATTAGTTATACCTTCCCAATTTGTAAAACCTTTATCTTTAATTTCTTTATTGGTTTTGTAGTCTGTAATATTTATATAACCATTTACTATTTCTACTACATCTGCCTGACCACATATACCAACAGATTTTAAATATACTAAATGTTCTGGATATACTCCTTCTTTAATTTTTTGTTCTGGAGAAAGTTTTACTCCGTCTACTATAATAGGTTTTATTATTGGTACTTCTACACCATATCTTCCTATTGTATTTAAGTCAAGCATATCTGCTTCTCTTTGATTATGATAGAAATTACCTAATGTTATAGCTCTATTTGTTTCACCATCCCATGCTGCTATAATTTCTTTGGGTGTCATTCCATACCACTTAGATCTTTTATTCTTAGAGGATTTTTTTGCTTGACCATCTCTATCAAACTTTGGTTTAAATTTTGCAACTAAACCAGTAACACTAATCCAAGATATATTATCTTTATCAGTGCTTTCATAGATATGACCTTCTTCTTTAAATGCTATTGCCATTACTTTCAGTTATTAAATTTACAGAATCTGTAGATGTCCATATTAAATTAATAGGTCCACTTACACTACTGTTTTCATTAAGTATATTATTTTTCATTTTTAGATATTTGTTCAATAATTTTTATTTCAGTTTCTTCATCCATATAAGCTTTCCAATAACCCTTAGGACATTCAGATGATAATGATCTTAACTTAAATTCAAGACTACATCCACAATCTGAACAACATGGTTGTGATCCAGGTGCTAAACAGTCTTTACCATCTTTGTCAAGCAATGAACACTTAGCACATATTTGATATCTATCAGTAAAGACTGCTTCAACATGTTGTTTCTTAAATACTTTATTAGTTATACCTTCTGCAATTTTATTTATATTACCCAATGCACCTAATAAATTTTTAATATTAATTGCCATGCTTTTGTTCTTTAAAATCTTTTTTAGATAGTATATTCTTTTCTATTTGTTCCATTGCCTTATCCATTTGTACAATGTTTTTTTTAATATCCTCACTTTTAGCAAAACCATTATATGTTCTCTTAGCTATATTACCTAATAAACTTTTATTTTTCATTATAGCTTTATTAAGTTTAGATTTTCTTATTACAAACGTACCTAGTCCATCTACTTGTATTCTAGGGTATTCTAAATTAGAAAGTTTATACCTAAGTTTATCATAATAAAAAGATATAAAATCATCTACAACAGATTGATGAACCCCCACTTCTTCAGCTATACCTTTTTTAAAAGCTTTATGTTTTTTGGGATTCATTACCTAATATCTTATAATCTAATAAAACCAAACCTTTATTTTGTACATTAATGTTTGTATTAATAGAAATAGTTTTTTTATTGTTGCCATTTTTAGTAAGTAAATCTTTTTTAGCAGCTTTAGTAATAGCATTCCTAGCTGATTGAGCACTCTTAAAAATATTTTTACTTACCAGTTCCAAACAGAACTTTGTTAATTCAACTCCATCTTGTTTAGATAACTCCATTAAGAACTTTAGATCTGAATTACTAATTACTATATTATTAAAAAAACAATATGACATAATTTGGTACATTATACATCTATCTAAACTAATCTTTAATTTAACATCTACTTTGTTTACTGTTACCATTTTACAAACTCATTATCATATCTACAAGATCAGGATGTGGATAACAATCCATTTTACCTTTTCTTACATTAGTATGCGTTAATAATCCTTCTACTTTTCCATAAAATGCATTTTCTTGAAATTCAAATCCTTTTGATGGTCCATATTTTTGTATAAACTGTTTTAAACCAAGTCTTACATCTACACCATCTCTTTCACCAACCCACTTGATCCATTTCTCAGTTTCTTTAATTTGTTTTTCACTATAGTTATGCCAATATAATTTACCTTTGAATGCAGTAGGTAATTCACATACTTGATCAGCGTGACATTTGGATCCTACATATGTTTTAAAATCATTATCTAAATAACCCATATTACATATTTCAATTCCAACAGAAGTACGGTTCATTTTTCCAGAACCAGTTCTACCTAAATGATAACCTTGATTTCCTTCCGGAAATGCTTGAACCATTACCCCATCATAGTCATCATTATTATTTCTATGATTTTGTCCACCCAATACAAACTCTGTAGCTATTCTACCTCTGTCATCTCTTCCCCATTGGTCTATACATCTGTATGGATTTGCATTACCTGCAGTATGATGTAAAAAAATGTATTTATTATCTGCAATACCATTTTTACTATGTTGAACATATTGTTCCTTTGCTAAATGGTACTTATGGATTGTTTGATCAAAATTAGTTTTAAAGTATTGACTAGATAAATCATTATCTTCATCTATAGCATCCATATGTCTAGTTCCAAAAGAAAGCATTAATGACCAAGTCTCTGAACCAACAATACCGTCAGCTTTCAAGCCATTGCTTAATTGAAATCTTATAACATGTTTTTCTGTTAATGGTCCAAAGTCTCCGTCTGGTGTTAATCCTAATTTTTGTTGAACCTTCTGTACGTCAGGATTCTTATCACCTAATTTTAATAGTCTCATATTATTCTATGTTTGCTGCTGCAGTTTCCATTGCCTCTTTAAAAGCTTTTGCTTCTTCAGAGTTTGGATCTACCTGTCCTTCTTCTTTTGATGCTGCATATGCTTGAGCTAAATACATTTGTGCTTGCATTCTTTCAGCTCTTGACTTTTCTATGTCAGCTAATAAAGCTTCATATTCTGCTTGAACAGTTAAGTGTGGGATATTATCTTTGTAGAAAGTTGTTATTTCTTCTCTACGTTCAGATAATTGTTCTTTAGTAAGATTTTCTTGTGTTGGATCCGTATTAGGATTCAAGTTTACAGTTTTTGCCATTTTCTTTGGTTTTAGTTAAACAATATACACAAATATATATAATTAGTTTAAATAAAAAAAGTTTATGACTTATAATTTATATAGTGAATACATTAAAGTAATTTCTTCACCCTCTTCCACTTTACGTAGAGTTCTTACCTTTTTACAAGTCTTGTCAGACTCATCTTCTATTAATTCACAATTAGGTTGTTCTGAATGATTTATAAATCCTCCTAGTGGAGTACGTATATAATCATGTTGAAATTCTGGATCATAAACATGCGTAATACCCATATCTATTTCTGCTGGAATATCATCTTTAGCAAAGATTCCTGCTCCATGTATACTTGAAGGTCCAATTGATAAATATTCAGGTAATGGTTTGTATTGTTTGGTTTTTTCCATAGTGTTATTATTAATCATCTATAGTTGGGGCATTCTTTATTTCATAGAAAAGCCATATCCATACTGCTATAAACATTATTATTGCTACTACCATTTTACTTTATCTGCCCAGTAGGCTGCTGACATTTTACCTTTGGCAATGTTTTTACCATGTCTAGCTTTAAAACTTTTACGTCTTGCTTTTTGTTTAGCTGATTCACCTGCTTTAGGTTTACCTGCTGTCTTTACGCCTTGTTGTCCAAACCGTATTGTCTTTACTTTATCTCCTACTTTTGCTACAACTACATGAGATTTTTTTGGATGACTGGGTGTACGCTTAGGTTTATTATACCCAGATACACCTGCTTTTGTTAATCTACCATCTTTTTTTGCTGCCATTATCTTTTCTTTCCTTTGTGCAATCCATGAGATGCGTGTTGTTTACCTTTTTTTGTAGCAGCTCTTTTCTTTTTATTTGCTGCAGCTAATTTAGCTTTACCCTTTTTAGTACTTTTTAATTTACTAATTGTTTTAGATGGAGCATAGACTTCACCAGTAACAGAACTTTTCTTTCCGCTTGGTGTTCTCCATTTTTGCTTTGTCCATTTAGTAAGACTTTTTTGTTGTTTAGTTTTTGCCATTATCTTTTAACAAATATATGTATTGAATAAATAATTAACCCTGATAAAAGTAATGTCATTAATGGATTTTTTTCACTACTCACTACTTCCTTTTTTGGCTCATCTTTTTTCTTTGCAGAAAGTTTTGATGAACCACAAGCAAATAATAGTAAAAACCATAACAATATCAAAATTATTTTTTTACTCATTATCTTGTCTTTTTACGTACACAATTGTTTACCATTTTATTTCCCTTTTTTTTCATACCCTTTTTAGTATAACCAGCCCAACAAGCTGTTTTCTTTTTAGATCTTTTAAGAGCCATTATTTTTTTGTTTTATATCCGCCTCCGTTTGCTTTGTATCTTTTAGCTAACATCTGAGCTTTACGAGCAGACCATTGTCCAGCTCCTCCGCCTTTACTTCCTGCCTTGATTGAATTAAATAATCTTTTACGCATTCCAGGCTTAGTATAGTTACCAGAACTATTTACTGTACTTTTCTTTTTCTTTGCTGGCATTATTTCTTTGCTTTAAGTTTAGCTGTTTTAGATAAGTCTTTAAAATGAACTAAAAGTTTACTAGTCTTGGTATGTGTCTTACCAGTGTGTAATTTACCATTAGACATTTTGTGACTAACACCTTTCCATTCAGTTCCGTTTTTTAAATAATGTTTTACGCCTTTCATTTTTTTTTAATTATCGTTATTAATTGTATCTGGATACGTTTCGTTCATTATACTTTTTATCTTAGCACATCTTTCATACGCTTCAACATCTACATAATGAAATATCATATTCTCTAATTGTTCTTTTGTTGGCCCATCATCTGGGTCGTATGCCATTACGGCCTCATGACCAATATCAAACTTTGCTGCTATTAGTTCTGTGAATGTAACCTGTCCCGTTAATACTAAATATGAATTATCAAAAGCAGTGTCTAATAATATCTGATCTAACTGCATTTGTTCCATCTCAGTTAAACCATTTTCTTTATCAGATTCACCATCCCAATGTGACATATTACTTATTTTTTGATTAGTTACAATCCATCTATAAGAACAATATACTAAATTTTAAATTTGCAAAAAAATAAATTTGAACTAACATGCCCCCTAACTGATTAAAAAAAATTCAACCCCCCACCCAAAAGTTATGTATTTGGCGTGCTTGAGATGTTCTACCAATTTGCTCCCCAACTAAATTCCGTGGTTGGGTTACCCCCCGTAATAGTTCCACAAAAATTAATTTAATTCTAATATTATGGCTTATTTACACAAGATCAACAAGGGTACACGTGCTGACGGCACTACGTACAAAACAATCATTGTTTCTGACCAACCAGTTGGAGCTACTCCTATCACAATAGGTAGTCAGACAGTCAACATGGGTAATGGTGCTAATGCTCGTTATGGCATATACAGCCCAAAGACTGACAATGGTGCACCTATGAATGCGGACAACCCATTCTGGGCAACCTTTGAGCAAGAGCACAAACCCGGAGATGAAATACCGGCTCTTGTTGTTGGTGATACTAACTTCACATTCAGTGACGGAACTATCAGTGACAATCTGTTCTACTGCAAGGCGTAAGCTTTGTGGTCAAGCCGTGTGTAACAGCACGGCTTTTTAATATTGCAAATAACCACAAACACTATACATTATGTCTGAAATAAGAAATGGAAATATAAATAATGCTAAATCTTTATCTAGTATAGATAAATTGAATTGTGATGTTTGTATATATTATACTCAAGGTGAACTTCATTTATATTATGACACTAATGAAGAACAAGTAATACAACTTAATGATTTGCAAAAGAAGAAATTAATAGAAGTTCTTAGTAACTAATTTAATACAGAGGGATAAACATTAAATTGGATAACACGCTGAGTGTAGTATGCAACTGCACTGGAGCGTGTGACCTCTTTCCTGTAAGCGTTACTATACTTTCCCAGCTCTTTGCTCTCTTTCTTTCCCTCCTTTTGCTCCCTAACTATAGTTTGTGGTCATTAGTGCATATAAAAAAGAAATTAGTGCACCAATGTGTGTGTCATTGTGAATATGACCTCACATTACCACATATTACCACTCTTTACCACACAATAATAATTATTGCTACTAAAGATATAAATATAGCTAACAACAATACAAGTGTAGCTATTACACACAACAATACAATAAGAGTAATCTAAGTCTCTTCCTCTATAGGATAAGAGGCATAGTACCCGCAATATTGCAATCAACCACAAATACTAATAAATTATGTTTGAGTATACACATTATGTTCAAGGACCTGACAATACCAAATGGGGTATTTTCATTAATAGAGGACAAGCTATGATAATGAAGCTTGCTCTTTCTGAAAGATTCAACTCGGAAGGAAAAGAATTTGAAGTCAAAGAAATAAAATAAGTTATGTTCTTTGAAGATGCAAGAGATGCTTGGGAGATGTTTAGAATATCTCCTGAGCTAACATGCACTTGTGATGAGGTTCATACTTGTCAGCAGTGTTATGAAGAATCAAAAAAAGAAAATTAATCACTAATACTAAACCAATGAACAATCCAATAGGACATTTAAGTCACAAGGAATTTGATGACTTAACAAATACAGAAAGAGTACAAGTAATTGCAGCATATAATGACTGCAATAGATACCCAGACATGAGAACCGATCCAGGTACTACTAAACTAGAACATTTTTGGAACTCATGGAACTATGATGGTGAATCAATGCCTAATAACGCTTCAGAATTAAAAGTGCTTAGATCAGCAGCAGGTTATTACATAGGTCGTACCGAAGAAGGTATGCCTTATAGCCGTGAATCAACTTACTTCAGTACATCTGAAGAAGCAGAAGAATTATTAAATCCAAACCCTAATATTAAAAAGTTATGAAAAAGAAATTCCTTTACATTATGCTGTTCCTCTTCGTTGGAGGACCAGTACTTCAATCTTGTGGATCCAGTCGTGGATGCAAGAAGATGAGAAAATACAGAACTAATGCTTCTTGTGAACCAACAAAGAAGTTAACATATCCAAGAACTAAATACTAATCACTTAAATAACAATCATATGCAAATTACTATAGAAAATCCAGAACAATTCGTTACACATAATGGCAACATAGGTATCGTATTGTACAGTAGAGAACAAGACACACACGTAAACTTCTTCACAGAAGATATGAAACATACTCGTGTAAACAGAGAACAACTAGGTTCACCATCATTGGTAGACCTTAAATTAGAACTCAATGAAAATTCACAGCTAAGATATATAGCTGAACATAACAATGTAATAACCGTTAACCATCAGCATAAGTTAGACTTCCTTGAGTATGCTCTTAGTTACAACTAAAACCGCAAGCATGCACGAAGATGACTTTTACAGATTAATTAGATTTTTAGCAGAAGAAACAGCACATCATAGATTTGGTGAAGATGGTGTTAACTTCAACATACACACAGGTGAATGTGAATTCACAGAAGAATCAGAAAGGTTTATACATAATGAGATGTCAGTATTAGAAATGACATTTAATATATATGGCTTAAGACCAAAAGAAAGTTGGCTTAATAAGATAAAAAGACTATTAGGTATAATAGACTAACAACACCAGTAATATTATATATATAATAACACTAGTAGTTAGGCTAAGAATATGGTTGAGTGGTTAACCTGATATGACACTTGTAGTTTAATGAGTAATACTATGAGTGTCCTCTATCTTAAAGAATAACATATGACAAAAGAATTCAACGAATGGATGGCCAGTATAGGTAATATATACTATGCCAATGATAAACTAATGGACCAAGCGTTCCAAAAAATAGAAAAAGAAAAAAATAAAAGAAATAAAATATGTCAAACAAACTAAATATATCAGAAGAGGTATTGAACAAGTTAATTTTAAACGTGTTTAATATAGGCACAGATCATAATAGTAAACACATAGAATCTATAATAATAAATAGATTACCAGACTATGCCAAAGAAATTATATTGCATCTAGCATGTGTTGGTAGTGATTATACACCAGTATATCCAGGAGATTTTATAAAGGTGCAACCACCAGGCTATCACGCTGGATCAGAATTTGAATGGGATGTACTAACTGACTTAGGCTTGAATGCAGGAGATGGTTACGTATACGGTACAGTTATAGGAGATGGTTCATATAAAAATATAGATGAGTATGATCCTTTCTATAGCTTAATAAAAGTAAATCTAATGTATCATGATGCAGATAGAAATTCTAAATCATTTGAGTATAGTGTTAGCCCAACTGATTTAATAAAGGTCAATGAGGAAGATATAAAGTATCTAGATATAATACATGAATTAGATGCCTAAGTTACCCAGAGATATAATAACTCAAGAGTATAGGTTACATACCTATGAAAAGAAAGGAACCTTTGGATCTCGTATGAATAGTACTTATAATCTTAAAGATGATACACTATCTGATGAGTTAGATGATAACATGTCGTTATTGATATTACTTAAATATCATTTACATGATGGGGACAGATAGATTTGGTATAGTAATGAACCAAGTCTTGTCTGACCCAAGCCTTACTATACAAGCTAAAGGATTATATGCTTTATTATCCTGTTATGCAGATAAAGATAGAAAATGTTTTCCGTCAATATCTACATTAGCTGATCAACTAGATGTATCATGTGATACTGTTAGTAGATATATAAGAGAGTTAAAGCAACACAATTACATTAAAAGAGTCGGTAGAAAGCTAATAATAACATAACGTTAGCTATTATACTGCAGTTTATTTTTGAATTTGAACCAAGAAAGTTTAATATTATTCCGTCAGAAAGGTTTTGTTTTATATTTTTGTTAGAGATAATCTTACAAATGATAATACAATTACCCAATGGCAGAATCATAGAATGCTCACTAGAGCAGTACTTAGCATTGTCTGATGATGAGTACAATGATCTTAATGGTTTGAGTTCAGCCTATACAAAAGAAGTGGGTAATCCTTTTTACAATAGTTCATTAAATACATCTACACCACCAGATATCAAACATTCAGTAGAATACATTGAAGAGTTTGAGCCTGCGTTAGATGAGATGAATGCATTTGAAAAACTGGAAGACCCGTATTTTCATTCAGATGACATCTAGTCATCAACAAATCAATTACTAATTTAAATTTAAAAAAATGCAAAACACCGTAACAATTACGGCTGATGACATGGGTAATGTTGTTCGCCAATCAAGTACCAGTACTGACTATGGATACGTAAGACTAGTTCAACAAAGGGTTACCTTTGGTAATAATAACTGGGTAAAAAACAGTAATGTTTCTACACTACTATTAGGAAAACTAGATGATTTAGTAGCTTTAAACTTAACTGCAAATCAAGAATTGCCAGGTAAAATAATTATCAAGGAACAATTGGTTCCATTTAATATTAATGATCCTGATAGAGATCTTAAATACGCAGGTGATACAGGTATCATATGCAGTGTTGATGGTCAACCTATCTATAGGAAAACATTCTTTATGTCAGATGTGACAGCACAGGATGTAACATTAGCTCATACTAATGGAGACGACATCAAAGCTCTATATGATACAGGAGAATCAGCAACAGCAGTACCAAATGCTACAGTAGAAGAAGCTTTTGACAAAGTGGAAGAAACTGAAGAGGTAGAAGACATTGTTGAACAACCTGTTGAAGAACTAGAAGAGACCTTTGACCTGTAAACTGTAAGCCAACAGTTAGAATGATGAGAGGGGCTCAAGCAAATGCTTGGGCCTTAATCATTTATATATAATCATACTAATAATTACTAAACCACTCAATAGATATGCTATCACTAGAACAAAAAGCTAAATTAGAAAATCAAAAGAAAATCTCACTATTACAATCCAGGAAGGAACGTTATGAATATTATGGTATACTATCAGAATATCAACTACACCCGGAATCATTAGTAAACTCATTGGATTACTCCAAACTAAACCCTTATCAACATTTTTTGTTTAAACGTGTACTACACGGTTTAAGGGTGTATAAACCTGAAGAAGTTATTAAACTACATTGGGATAAGAAACGCAGAATAACAAAGGTCTGGAAAAGATCTCAAAAAGAAATAAATGTGTGGAAACAAACTATTTGTAATAAGAAAGTAAATGCTTATCTTAGTAAAACCTTTACTGGTAAGACTGTAGAAGCTATAGTTTCTATACCACCTGAAGAGGTACTAGAAGACTATCATAATACTATGACATTCAAAGACTTAGGTATTAAATATGAAGATGTTATACTTAAGTTTATGTCACTCGGATTATTACCTAAAAACTATTTTACTATAACACCTAATGGCAATTAGAAACTTTTCTAAGAAGATGCAAAGATCAAATGCGGACTACAAGAAATTACGTGGTCCGTACTTGACTAATCATCCAATATGTCATGCAAAAATACACAACTGTACTATAAACGCTACAGATGTACACCACAAGAAAGGTAGAGGTTTACACTATTTAGATGTAAAGACTTGGTTACCTGTATGTAGAAACTGTCATATGTGGATTGAAGAAAATACAGTAGATGCAATTGAACTAGGGTTTTCATTACCCAGAACACATGAAACAGATGAATAATAGAGAAGTAGTCCAGGCAGATGCATTAGCAATTGCTGCACAATTTAAAAGATGTGGGTTAGGTATATCTATGGGTGTAGGTAAAACACGTATAGCTATAGAACATCTACAAAGAAACTTTAATCCTCTTATAGAGGTTCTAGTAGTAATACCAAAACACTCAGTAGCACAATCATGGGTTGATGAACTGGGTAAGATGGATCTTGAGAAATTAGAAAAGCATATAACATTTACTACATACTTATCATTAAAGAAACATAATCCTAATGAGTATGATGTAGTATATTTAGATGAGTGTCATTCATTACTAACAAGTCATGAAGAGTTCTTATCTAGATTTCAAGGTAAAATACTGGGTTTAACTGGTACACCACCAAGAGATAAACAATCAGAGAAAGGTAGATTAGTACAAAGATACTGTCCTATAAGATATAGTTTTGATGTAGATAAAGCTACTGACTCTAAAATTCTTAATGACTATAAGATAATTGTACATGAGATAGCACTATCTAAACTACCAACATTAAAAAAGAAAAATAAAGCAGGAGGTGTATGGTATACATCAGAACAAAAGGATTATAACTATGTAACCAATAGGTTGGCTAACTGTAATACTCAAAAGCAAATACAATTTGCAAGAATAATGAGAATGAGAGCACTAATGGACTATGCAAGTAAAGAGAGCTATGCTATAGGTATATTAAAAAATATGAATGACAAGTGCATTGTATTTGCTAATACCCAAAAGCAAGCAGACAGAATATGCAAGTATAGTTATCATTCTAAAAATCTGAAGTCAGAGGATAATCTAGAATTGTTCTCTGATGGTAGGATAAATAAGTTATCCTGTGTGTTACAATTATCAGAGGGTGTTACAATACCTAACTTAAAACAAGGTATTATTATGCATGCATATGGTAATGAAAAGAAGACAGCTCAAAGAATAGGTAGGTTGTTAAGATTAAACCCTTCAGAAGTAGCTACATGTCACATATTATGTTACAAAGGCACACAAGATGTTAAGTGGGTACAATCAGCTTTAAAAGGATTTGATCAAAATAAAATTAAATATTATAACCCTTTAAATAAATAACTATGTGTATATCAGCAGCAATATTTGAATACGAAGATGAGGAGCACTTCCAAAGAGAAGAACTCAAAAAACATGAAACTACAGACAATATATGTCACTACTCAGGATTATTGTCAACAGAAAGTTATAGTAGTGATGAACCAAAAAAGAAATAACTATGGGAAGAATGAAAGAAAAATTTATGGAACAACAAATGGAATATGAAGGACGTGGTGGACATGATGCATTTATACATGACCTAGCACGTGTCACATGTGAAGAGTTCATTCCGGACGTAGATCATGTGTGTCCTAATTGCTATGATAAAAAACAATTACATAGTATGATACGTAATGAAACAGAAGCAGAGTGTTTAGATTGTGGACAAGGATATGATATAATTGATAGAAATACATTAAGATTTAAATAATGGAAATAGGAACATATTATTATGACAATGAAGGACATCGTTTAGAGATAGAATATACATATCAATCAGGAGAAAGAGAGGTTACTTATAATCCTGATGGAAGCGGATACCCAGGCTCTCCACCACTAATAGAAATAGTAAATGTTTGGTGTGCATTAAAAGATACAAGAGGCCATGAAATTATGGTAGATATAAAAGATATAGTTACACTAGATCCTTTAAATTTTGAAATATTAGAAGAACAAATATTAGAATCATTAGAATAATAGTATGGAAGAAAAAAAAAGAAAAGAGAAAATCAAAGAGATAAACAGCATGATAATTAATTTAAAAAAAACATCACAAACTGTAAAAACTAAAAAAACAATTCAGGGTTTACAACAACAAATAGATAAATTATGAAACATTGGTTAAACGAAGGTAAGGAAATTTTAAAAAAAGATAAGAAACAAAGACAATATAGAAGTAATCAAGGAAGATCTCCTCAAGATATGGAAAGTATGTATAAAGGATGCTTTTGGATAATGATAGTATTTATAACTTTTGTATCTGTATTTGCTATATATAATATCATAATAGAATGAAAGATCAATTATTTGTACAAGCCACTATAAAGGATGGTAAGCTTCATTTTCCTATAAAGGCATATGAAACCAAGTATAATAAGTTTATAAGTAGTCAACCGGACGGTATACGTGTAGAGTTATTCATAGGTGTACAAGATGGTAAGGGTAGTAATCCGCAGCTAGCTAGAATACACGCTATGATAAGAGAAATAGCCAATGAAGTGGGTCATACATTTGAGGAAATGAAACTACAAGTCAAGCGTAAAGCTGGCCTATGTTTTAATAAGAATGACGTAGAGTTTTGTAAGTCTTTTGGTAAATGTGATAAAGAAGAACTAAACTTGGCTATACAAGCTTGTTTAGAAATAGGAGACTTTGCAGGTATGCAGTTAAGATGATTGTTTATCCTCTTCTTCTTTATAGTCTTTAATTTTATTAGCTAAATGTTCTAATGCTTCAGGCAAGCTACCTTTCTTTTTAGCGTCCTCAGCAAATTCTTTTAACTTGTCATCATTCACAGGTAATGTTGTAAGTTTTTCTAGATTTTGTTTTTTAGCAAAGGACTTAAGTAAATTAGTCAAAGAAAATATTGTATATATTTCATGCTCTATAGGAGAGAGTGCAGCATCATCACCAGTTAGTTTACCATCTATAATTTGGTTGAACTTGGTTATAAGGTTGCCCATCTGTTCTGGTGCATTATGAAACTCAGTAAGATATCTGTAATATACATTTTGTAGACCTGGTATAAAAGCTGTAGATACTTCTACATCTTTAATTAGTTTTGTAAAATCATATGTAACTAACTTTCTGCTTTCTGACATAACTTAAATTTTAAATACAAATATAATAATAATATATGAAAAAATTAGATATAGATATTAATAATCTAAGAGAAAACTTAATTAATAGGCTCACTGACACTGGTTGGGAACCAGCCTTATCACCTTTTATAAATGGATTGAGTTTTGATATGATAATGAATAACCTTATATCATTAGTAGAGTCTGACCGCAGATTTACTCCTAAGTTTAAGGATATAATGAATGCATTTATAGAATGTCCTTATGATAATGTAAATGTTATTGTAATAGGACAGGATCCATATCCTCAGCTAGGAGTTGCTGACGGAATAGCTTTTAGTTGTAGTAAGACAGGTAAAATAGAGAAATCATTAAAATATATAAACACAGCTATAGGTACAGAACATACTGACTTAAGATGCTGGGCTAATCAAGGTGTGCTTTTACTTAATACAGCATTTACAGTAGAGGTAAATAAAATAGGATCACATATGGATATGTGGAAACCCTTTGTAGAATATTTATTTGACTTACTCAATAGACATAAGAAAGACATACCTGTAATCATGATGGGTAGAAAAGCAGAAGATTGGCAAAAACATTTATCACATCAAAAGTTATTCAAAGTATCTCACCCTGCTTCAGCAGCATATAGAGGTGGTACATGGGATTGCAAAGATGTCTTTAATCTAGTAAATGAAGAGCTTGAAAAACAACAAAAAGCTAGGATAAACTGGTAGTGTTTTGTATATTTATAAACTTTTAAACCAATAAAATATGTGGGAAATATTTCAGAAAATACAAGCTGAAAAGCTAACTCCTAACCAAGCTTTAATACTTTTTGCCAATAAAGAAAAGATCTCTCTACCAAGTGTAAGTAAACTAGATAAAGATATACTTGTAGCAAATGGTATGCTTATAAAGGAAGGTAATAATTATATAATGTCAGCACAAGCAAACAAGTTCTGTATAAGATTAAATAATTATTTTACTAAAGCCAAAAAGAAAACAGATATACAACTGATGGGTAAAAACTTTGTAGATAAGATAAACAACTACAGAGAAATATTTCCTGCTAAAAAACTACCTAGTGGTAAACTTGCTAGAAA
>TARA_R100000541_G_scaffold13337_4_pt1 | contig 15487 bp, 11 predicted proteins | sample TARA_R100000541 | Tara Oceans TARA_R100000541 (sample SAMEA2621416) | marine metagenome | biome: marine biome (ENVO:00000447); feature: surface water layer (ENVO:00002042); material: "saline water (ENVO:00002010), including plankton (ENVO:xxxxxxxx)" | depth 5 m | reverse complement strand
TGCCATCATTGGTACTTCTGTCCATAACCAATGTGCTTGTTGTTGCTTCATATAAAAATCAAAAGCTTCTGGATATTCAAAGGGTTTATATACTATACGTTCTTGTAATAATGATTTTTTTGCCATTTTAATTGTTTTATTAGTTATTTATTCTTTTATTTCTGCCTTTAATAAATCGAATTTAGAATGCATTGATTGTTTTTCATACGAATCAGTATCCACATCAAATTTATTAGATTGTAAGTTAGGAGATAAGTTTTCTTCTTCAAGATCAGTATTATAATGGTGTACTTCAAAATGACCTGTAGCTGTGTCTGCTTTTACTGCATAAGTTAAACCATCTGTTCCGTATCTGTTTTTCATAATATGAAATCTTCCTGTTCCTTTTACTTTATCTTCTTTTTTCCTCGAAAGAGACATACAAAAGTCAGTGATCATTAGCTTATCATATGAACCCGCTGCTTTATCCCCTTCTATAATATCGTCATTCGAACCCGCTCTATTTACTTGAGAAACCGACCAAATAGGTATGTCTAATTCTCGAGCTAGTCCTTTTGTGCTTCCATAAATATCGTCAATTTCCTCCTTACGCTCCCTATTTTTCTTTCTTGATGAAAGTAAATCAACATAATCGATAATTACTAAATCAGCTTTCATCCCCATTCCTTCTACTTTATTAATATGTGATTCAATAGTTGACATAGTAGCACGACCAGTAGGAAATTCTTTAATAACTAATTTACCAGTTAATTGCGGAACAACTTCTTGTGCTCTTTCTTTTAACATACTATCCTGATTGACAGGTATTTTAGTGAAGTAAGCATCATATCGTTTTCCAACATATTCTTCTCCTAATTCTAAGGTATAGTGGATAACATTATAACCTAATCTTACAGCATGTGCTCCTAAAGCTACTAATGACCAAGATTTACCACCTCCTGGATTACCAAATATGAGACCAAAATCTCCATTTCCAAGTCCGCCTTGGAGTAATTTATCAATTTTAGGCCAAGGGGTAGAAATAGTAACTCTTGAATTTTCTCTGTAACGTTCTTCAATATCTTTAATATATTCATGTCCTATGTTTTTATCTTGTCCAGCTTTTAATGCATTATCAACTAACATTCTAATTGATTCAAAATCACCACCTTTTAATAAATCAACAGAAGACATTAATGCTTTTTTTAGTTGTTGATTTCTACAAAAATTAGTAAATTCTTCTTGAACGTATAATAAATCTTCATCAGAAGCTACATACGCATTTTTTAGTTGTTCTTTAATAGATAACTGCAAAACTTCATTATCTACTTTTTGTAATTCAACTTTTAAAATATCTAAAGTTGGGGTAGTATGATACTTATCATAATAAGATAAAATATTTCGAATAGCCCATTTGTGTGCACTATTTTCAAAAAATTCATCACTAATAATATCATGTATATTAGTTAAAAACCCTTTATGAGTTAATAAGGATGATAACACCTTAATTTGAAAGTCGGGTCCGTATTGGTTTAAGCTTGTTAATGTCAAATTTTATAACCTTTAAAATGTTCAAAATACTCTTTTAACCATACATCTAAATTCCTAATCATTCCACCTAATTTATCCTCATTATAAAATGAAATAAACATTTCAGAATTTAAATCTGGTATGTCTTCTTCTATTGCTTCATTTATATATTCAATATCATTTGGACCAACCATCGGAATACTTAAATCCATAATTTTATAACTAGTCTCAATTTGACTTCTATTTTGCAATATGCGTGAATATACAATATGATCTTTAAACTTCCTAGCAGATATATCAAAAATGTCTTCTAATGTTAAAACTTCAGTTTGTAATTCAGGAAACTTTTTAAATAATCCTTTAACACCTAAACCTTTAACTCCAGGAATATTATCAGAACTATCACCTAATAATGTTTTATATAAAATAAAATTTTCAGATAAACATCCAAATTTTTCTTTTACTACTTTAGGAGTATAATATTCTTTTTCAATAGGACGATATAATATAATTTTGTCTGTAACTAATTGTACAAAGTCTTTATCACTTGAAACAATAAAACACGTTGAATTATACTTTTCTACTAATTTTTCAGCTAACACAGCGATAATATCATCTGCTTCTACCTTATTTAGTACACAAGTTTTAACAGGTAATAATTTTAAATATTGAATTATACGAACAATTTGATCTACTTTAGAATCATGTTCATCATCAATGTTATCAAAAGCATCCCAATTTGTAATTCTAGTTAAATTTCTGCCTTCTTTGTATTCGGAGTGAAGGTTCTTTCGGCTTGCCGTAGAACCCGCACCATCGAATACTACATAAACAGATGTAGGCTGTGTTTGTCTTATTAAAGCACCTAAAGAACGGAAGAAACCACCCAGTCCACCAATATGAACTCCATCAGGATTTACCATATTCATCATTGCAAAGTTTCTAAAAAATAGATTTAATCCATCTATTAATAATACTTTATCATGTATTTTTTGAGTAGTTTCTTCCCCTTGTTCTTGGACCTCGTCCAACAACTTAAATAATTCTTTATGCTTCATAATTTTATTCTGGTTCTTGTTCGAAATGTGAAATGTTTTCTACATAATTTTCTTCGACGATATCAAAATCTTCACCACCTAATACTTTAGCCCAATCAGCTACATTATCAGATTTATATTGTTTCAATTCTTTTTCATCATCGTTAATAAAACCATGTGGAGTCATAACAATTCTTCCCCTAGTAGTAACACCATTAATGTGATTTTTATCAACTTGAACATTTACTCTTTTAGCAAATTCAACCTGTTTACCATCCTTAATTGCTTTAATTTTAGATGTACCAGCATTTGAAATATTACCAAATGTAACTACAAATGTTGAATCAAACCACATTGCAAATCCACCCTTATTCATTAATTTAGGTTTACCCATAGGTGATTCTGCTTTAGCTGTCCAAACTTTATTAATACAAACTAATGTATTAGTGAATGGTGAGGATTCTTTTCTAGATAATGTAATTCTTTGATTTACACTATTCCCAAATTGAGTTGACATTGCCCCAGCATTCCATTCGTTGTTGTTTTTATTTGATTTAATAGACATTTCACAAGGTACTGATCCAATACTATCCCATAAGAATAATAAATCATAAGGTAAATTACCTTTCTTTTGTTCATCTAATAAATCTAAAATAAATCCAGCTACGTCTTCAATAGAATGAATAGTTTCTCTATCAACATAAATAAAATTACCATCATAATCAGTAATTTCACCTTCAGCATCTCTTTGAATGTTGATATCTAATCCCATTTGGATTGCATGTTCCCAATTCCATTTCATTTCAGTGATAATGAATACAGGCAGTATTCTACGCTTTTGCGCAGAAACTGCTGCTTCAATCATTGCTGTTGTCTTACCTGTATCGGAGTGCCCTCTTAGAAGCACAATATGTCCCATTGGAACTCCAGGAATAGAAGTAACATCTTGAAATGCTCTTGATAAAGGTAACCATTCTTGGTCCTTAAACTTTACATTTTTATCAAGTCCTTTTTTATTCTTAAAGTCTGCTAAAGAAAACTTACTTTGAATTTCCTTGGAAACTGCTGCCGATAATGATTTTGTTTTTCTCTTTGCCATATTTAGAAAGGTAAATCATCAGATTTTTTACCCTCTCCATCAAACAAGGAGTCGAACTGGTCAGCTTTGTTTTTCTTTGCCTTTGAAGTATCTAAACTAAAATTAGATTTAGGAGCATCACTTTCAAAATTACTAGCAGGTTCAGATACAATTTCACCTTCTTGATCTTCAGGTGATAACCATTTTTCTAATGCTGACTTCATTTCATCAAATGTGAATTTTTTAAATTCATTATTTGGGTTTGGTTGATCAGTTTTCCATTTTTCAACTTGAGCCGCATCAGCACTAAGTGGAGATTCTTTTAATCTAACTCTTACTGATGATTTATTATATTGAGTACCTGTAGATTCAGGTCCTACAGTTTCAATTGTAAGGTCTCTACCATTTACAATATCAGTGTAATCACCAATTTCATCATCTACTGCTAATGAAAGTAATTCTTCATAAATTAACTTTCCAAATTGCCATAATCTAACACCTTTGTCCTCCTCTCCTCTAACGATAACAGGTACAAAAATTCTAGTTTTAGCATCTAATTTCTTAGCTAATAAGTAATTTTCTTTTGTATACTCTTCTCTAAGCTTTTTAGCGAATAAAGCAATTGGATCTTTTTCACCATAATTAAGTGGTGAGATCATTACTTTGTTTGTAATACCATAATAGAATTTTAATTCTGAAAATGGGTTTTTAGGATTGTGAGCTGACGGTACAATTCTAATTTGTTGTTTTCCTACTGTTGGTCTCCAAAAAGTAAGACTATAGTCTCGCTTTTGTCCACCTGCAGGTGTTTTTTGTTGGAGTGTATCCAACTTTGCTTTTAGTGCATTTAAATCCATAACTTTCTTATTTTAATTTTAATGTTTATGTGTGCCCAATATACGAATTGGGATTTGGGGAGCCAAACTATACTTCGATTATTTTATGAATCTTAGTATTTAGTTGGTTTAATTCATTGTGTTGGGTAAGTAAGACACAATTTCTATAGTGTTGCCAATCCACTTGATATTTGGTATCAACAACTCCACCATTAAGCTTTTTAATTAATTCATTTAAAGCATTAATAGTATATAACGTGTTTGATTCTTTTTTCCTATGAACAAGAATCGTATTATCTGGTATTGTATGTACATTTCCTTGGTCTACATTGTAAGTTACAACATATTCATCCTTGCCTAAAATCTCAAGAACAAACATTTTATTGTAAATAATTGTATACTTTGAAGTTATTTCTTTAATCAAAGCATCTAGACTTTCTAGATCGGTAAAAGTACAGAACAGTTTATTATTCAAATCTCCAATGTTATTTAATGATGTTATTACATCATAGTTCACATTATACGTATTTGATTTATTTTTTAAAGTCGTAATCATAACCTTGTTTTGTTTTTATATTAAATTTATATTTTTTAAAGACATTTTTTATGTCTAACATAACTTGTTCTTCTTCTTGATCCCAGTCAAATAAAAACGAATCATATGTATATAATCTTAGTTTTGTATTTTTTCCTTTTAATAAACAAAGTACGTCCCACAGTATACGAACATTCATTGACGTCTCCAAGTTTTGTAACAAATAATTAAATAACTTTTGTGGATTCATATCCTCATAATATTTTTTGTTATAAACATAACTTGAAATCGGACACTCTATATCCTCTCCGTGCTCAAATATCAACCATAGATTACGTATATACTCTTTTATTTTTTGAAAGTATTCCAGATGTTCATATTTTTTAAATACTCCTCCATATAATTGTTTAAATGTTAACTCTTTTGATTCTTTATAACTTACTCCGTAAAGTTGTTGTAAATGACTATGAATATCACTAGTGGGAAAATTATAATCGATGAGACGACAAGACAAACTAGGATGGTAAGCACTAATATCAAACTCAAGAAATTTATCATTAGTGGGTATAAAAGCTTTTCTACAACCGTTTTCTTTGTTAAGTGCGGCATAATTTACGTTTTTAAATTTATTACTTGGTCTAGTTGTTAGTGTTTTTAAGTTGTACTGAGTGTAGACCTGTTCACTGTCAATACTGTGGAAGTGCCCTTCGAAGGTAGGTACGTGTACTTGTAATCCACTTCGTTCGAGGGCGTTGAATACCACTGATACTCTATTGTTAAAGAATTCATCATATTTAGTTGGTTTATTATTAATATTCGTTTTTAACTCTTCAAAAATGGTTTCACACATTTCATAGTGTTTAACTATAGGTACACATAAGTTTATCTCGGGATTATCACCATCTCGATTATACATAATGTCATGTGCATTTGTAGTTGGTCGTATATACGGATTAGGACCCAAATTTATGTCGCGAAGAGTTTTTAGAGGTAAATAATGTAATGTTTCTTTTTTATCACGGCAATATACCACATTAAATTTGCTAAATAACACGTATAATTCCGTATTTAACGCATTTAAGGCCTCACTATGGTTAATGCATAGCATATAACCTTTAGTTGCGTTAATCGGGCGGATATAAATAAGAGAAATTTCGTTTATTCTTGGATGTACCCTATCATTATATGGAATAACCTCAATAAATACTTCTTTATAACCACTATTTAATAAAAACTCTAGTTGGTCTTCTTCTTCTATTAACCAATACATAAAACCATTTTGACCCCAATATACGAAACTATTTAGTAACCACCACGAGATATGTTGGTTCTTCTTGAGGTGCCTATTTCTACATTTTCAAATATAGGATCTAAAAAATCATGAAATTGTTTTTTATGTTGTTTTCCTTCCATAGGTCCTTTTGTAGGGTGGATATGATAAAAGCCTTTATATTTTTTACCTGTTGATCTAGATACAAATTCATTACCATCAGTAAATAAATTTTCGTTAGTACTAAATCGGAAATACCTTAAATAATCTCCCTTAAAATAAGTAGTAAACCCAAACCATTGAGACCTTATACCTACTATTTCAACTATTCGTCTATTAGTAATATAAGTATCTTTCATTTTACCTTCTAATATCCAAGTAATAGGTAATGCTTCGTAAAGTTGCCATTGTAATCCCGGGTTTTTATTAACTAATCCTTGGTATGTTTTTTTAGATATTTCTATAAATTTACTTTCGTTTGTTTTTTTAGCAAAATACCTTTGAAATTCACCTAATGAATATTGTTTTTCAGTAGGGAAAACTAATTCAGGAAGTGGTGGTTGAGGTGCTTTAGCATCTAATACTGCTGGATTATAGGGAAGGTTTTTAGCTTGATAATACGCAGGATCAATATTGTAAGTTGAATTTATTAATTGAGACAGAGGTTCTGAAGAACCTTTAGGATTAGCTTTAACATTATTTGTATTAGTAGATAATCTTTCTACAGGTTGGTCTTGTGGACTTTTACCAGTCCATGCTTTACCATCAGCACTAGTCCAATAGGGCCCTTGATAGTTTTGACCATTAAGGGTAAATTCACCTCCTGGGGTGCTTTGGTTTGTTAATATTTGTGATGGTGGATAATACATCTATTTAGTTAAATTTACCTTTTTGTTGATTTTTAGCTGCTTGTTGTGCATCAGGATCTCTTCCCCATTGTGCTGCTCTTATACCTACTAAGTCCCAATATTCGGTCATTCTTTGGAATAATTCATTGGTACTTGATGGTACTTGATTTGCAATTATTTCATCTCTACCAGCCCAGAAATCTTTTTCTGCTATTGCTGTTTTTGCAATTTTTTGTGCAAAAGTTCCACTTGGATTAGTTCCATATCGTAATACTACAAATAATTTATTTTTTGCTTTACTATCAAGCCATGATTTTGAAATATCAACACTTTTAGGACTAAACCTAGAAGTTTGACTTACATTACCCCCTATTGCTTTAGCTGTCCAATTAGTTCCATTTAAACTTACTTCAGTAACTATATCACCATGTGTGGCTCCTGTCCAAGGTGCTGAGCTAAATGTATTAGTATTGCCGGCTCTATTATAAACAAATACATCTCCAAGTTGTGGTCTAAACCAATCTTGAATTTTAGTACTATTTTCTGAGCTTGAAATTCTATAAGGGTTAATTAAAATCCATGATCCTGATGAACCTTGTAATCTTAAATATGTTTGACTTTCTCCATCAATACGATTACCATTTCTCCATGAGTTTCTATTTGCATACATTGCATTAGCATAAATTCTATGTGCTGATGCATATTGAAAACTTCTTATACCGGCTTGTTTCATTATATAAGAAACAAATACTGCACTCCAAGGTTGTTTTGTTGGGGTAAAGTCAGGTCCAGGATTATATTCATTATAATTACCATCTGTACTTTGAGAATATAAATCTATTTCATTTGGATTTGGTGGTACTATTTTTGGAATTGATAATGTTTCTAATGTTGTTTCCCAACTATTATCTTCTATTTTATGATTAACTTTTTGTATTAAAAAATTATTTATAGCTTTATATTGATAAGGTAATAAAGAATTTATCCCTTGATCTATATTTAAAGCATTATATATTTTAAACCCACTAATACCATCACAAGTAATTGATAAATCTAAAGGTATAAATCCTCCTTGATTAGATGGATTACCTGTTTTTTCATAAGCTTGGTTATTAACTACTCTATAATATGCTCTAAAACATTTTTGTCCTTCTTTAATGAAATCTTTATCCATAGACATATAACGAGGAATTTCATCACCTAAACCATCTTGTGCTTTTCCTCCAAATGCTCTTACTAAATAGTAAAAATAATCATCTTTCCATTTAACTTTAGCCTCATCTATACCTTCGTCTTCTTTAGATTTTTTATTTTTTTCTTTAGTTAACCATTCATTAACTTTATTTGCGTATTGTTCCCAAGTATAATCTTGATATGATTTTTTAGTAATAGGACATTTATCTACTTCTCTAAATCCAACTCCACTTTCTCCATAAGCTGTAGTTCTACCTGGGTAGCCTTTCATTTTTGATCTTTTTCTACCTCTCCAATTATATTCATCTAAATCACCCTCTTTCCAAGCTTTAAATATTTTTCTTACTTGAGACCTAGTAATAGTATCACCTGTACCTGTAGATAAATTTTTATCTTCATCTGTTTCAATAGGATCTTCATATCCAAATGCAAAGTTATCTTCTAATCCTTTATTCCAATTAGCAAACCCAGTTACATCTATATTTGCTGTTTTGGTTCCCCCTGCTGTAGCTCCTATAGCAATTGCTGCTGATGTTTTTGGTGTTAATTTAGATGTAAATTTAAAATCTTTTACAAAGTTTGATGTTGTTTCTTCTTCAGTAGTGTTAAACCCAAATAAATTCATATTTGTTACAGTATCTTTTCTTAATTGGGGAAAAACTGAGTCTAAACCTGGTATTGGGTTTTGATCTATTATTACTATTTCATTTCCATTTCTTAATGTAACTTCTAAATTAGTTATATTACCTAAAGCTCTATTAACTCCAGTACATATTTTATTAAGTAAAGTAAATAAGAAAATATTATTTTCATCATCAAATGATGCTTCCATAGATTTACCAATAAAATCATAGTTTAAATATATGTTCATTATTTTACCATAAACACATACTGCCTCTTCTGTACCATTATTAGTTTTATCTTGATGACCAAAAGGCATAGCATTATTTAGTGAGGTATTTTTTACATAAGTTGTGTTTTCTTTTTTTTCTTGTATTGATTCCATTAAAAAAGGTTTAACAAAACAAACTCTAGGATCTAAAGAAATTTGATTTGGAAAAACTGAACAAATATTACTATCTGCATCTGTATTAATTGATATCATCCCATCATCAGATAAATTAGGGATAGAGAATTTTTTTAATTTATTTAAAAAAGCACCAAAAGTTAAAAAATAACCATAATGATCATCTAACCCTTGTTGGAATCCTTCTGCTTCTAATTCGTCTGCTTTTGCATTACTTCCACTAGTATAAAATTGGGCATTATTTCCCTCTTTAGAATAATCAGGGTATACTGTTTGGAATATATTTATGTATTCTGGGTTGGGATCTTCTACTCCTATTCTTGTCCACCAATCACTTGCCAACCAAGAAATCTTTTTATTAATTAAATCTGTAAATAAATCATAATGAAGAGTGCTTTCTGCTGCTTTACTAACTATTATAGATTTAAAATCATCAGAATCTTTTTTATATTCAAATTCATTTCTATTTTGGTCTACTTTTTTCTTTGTTTCTGCTAATTTCTTTTGTGATAAAGCTAAATTAACTTTTAAAGATTCAATGACATCTCCAGTAGACATTAATTTTAATTGAACATTAAAACTACCATCACTATCCATAGTCCAATCAAAATTAGATACTCTACCTATAAACCCATCATAATTACCTTCATAAACTTGTTTATATTTGTTTATATAACTATTTATAGATGAAAAATTTTCAGTATTATATCCATCAAACCAGTGTTTTTCAATTATAGTATTTCCTACTTGTTGATATGGTTCATCTTCAGAATCACTAATATATTTATCCCAACCCCATTCTATTATCATATGATACCCTAATCTAAGATAAACTAATTCTAAAATTTCAAATTGAATTTTATTAAAGCATTTTATTTCTATGTTAGCTTCTCTAATAGAACCTCTATTTAAATTTTCTATACTTAATCCTATTAAACCTGGTGAAGGGGTTAATCCTTTACTTGGACTACCTAACCCGTAAGCATTATTATTATTCCAAACATTATCTCTTGTTAATTTAGTATTTACTATACCAGATCTAAAATTATATTTTTGTGCTTCACTATCCCACTCAGATAAAGTATTAAATAATACTGTTTTTTTAGCTAAGTTTAACCCTGACATTTCATTAATATCTAACCCTATTGCTCTAAGTCTTTCTTCTGGGAAATTTTTAACAAGTTCTTTATTATCTGGGTAATCACTTAATTGGGATTGTAAAGTAGGATTTCCTATAAAAACACCAGATGCTAATTTTAACCAAGCATTTTTATTGTTGATTAAATTTAAATCTGTGTTTGTTAAATTAGGGTTATTTTGTAAACCTTTTCCGTGTAGTTTTTGTCTTACGTCTATTTGACTTGATAAAAACCCATCAATTGCTTCTCCAATTAAATTTCCCATAACTATACATTATTAATTTTATCAAATAAATTAAGAATAGGCCCAATTTCTTGAGGTACTCTTATTTGTACGTTTAAAGGTAGAAAATATGAATCTTGAGTTAATGTATTATTTGCAATAGATATTATCCACCAATAAGAAGAATTGTTATAATATTGTTGTGCTAAAGAATCAAATCTATCTCCCACATTAGCATAAACATATATGTCTGTGCTAGTAACAGGTACTTCAGGATATTTTGTATTAGTAAAATGTCTTGCTCCTCTAGTCAAATTTGATCTATCGTTACGTATTAATTTTGTATATGAATATCTACCTGTTGCCATTATGAAGGTATATAATTTAAGTTTATTTCATTGTTATCATTATAATTATCTCCTGATGATGCTTTTAAAGATACGTATTTTTGATCTCCATATTTACTAATAAATCCATCTTTACCATTATATTCATTTTGTTGTATTGAAGGTACAAAATTATGTATTGGTGTAAATTTAAATCCTGATACTTTAACCATCATAGGCATTTCTTTAACTGAAGGGTCTGTGACTTTTCCTGAATCTGTTACTTCTGTTCCAGCTCCATCAGGTAATGCTAGTTCCCATGGTGATTCTGTTGGTACATCTAAACTTATTCCACTCATATATCCTGGTTGTTCGTAACACCATCCTCCTAACGTTAATGTAATTAAATTTCCTCGCATATACCCGCTATCTGAATAAGATGGTGCACATACTGATGCTAAATAATTTAATTTTTGATACATTGGTATTAATTCACCTTTTGATTGAGCGGCTACTGTCCATGATAAACTAATATCCCTATCAAATCCTTTATATTTATAAAAACTTTCAGCTCTACCCATAAACTTTTGTGAGTCCCAATCAGCACTATAATTATCACTAAAACTATCTATAATAGCTCTAAAATGAATATATGTTTTTTTACTTGGATCATCATTATCAATTACACCTATTCTAAATTTAACAAAATCATTTAGTAATGGGTCTGATGATTTAACTTCACTTGATTGGTATAGTGGATAACGATTAATTTTATCTAATACTGCTTCTGAGTTAAATTGAGAATTATTAGCTGTTGTATTATTATTAATTGCTATTGGTCCAATTCTTTTACCTATAGTATAACTTACTAAGTTACCTTTTTTACCAGGATTACCTAAATTAACTCTTTTAGCATAATTTTTTTCTATATAGCTTAAAGTATTAGGTATTTCTGCATTTCCTGCAGGTGCTATTTCTTTTTGAAAATTTGGTACATTTGTTATTCCTGTTTGTGATGCAGCATTAAGTGTTCCATATTCAAGTATTTCTGATTGTGATAAAACTAATTTTCCTAATGGGTTACCTTTTGTTTTTGCTGAACCTCCTCTTAGTATACCAGATGAAAAGAAATTTTCTGGTGCTTCTCCTTTACCGTATATTGTATTTGCTCCCCTAGCTACTTTTAATTTAGTTTTTCCTATACCTAAATAAGCCCCAGGACCTCCACTATAATCTAAAAATGTTTTACCTAAATTACCATTTGACATTTTTTCTATTAACCCAGTCATTCTAGTTTTGGAAGCAAAACCAGCACCTTCTCCAACTATTCCCATTGTACGTAAATAAGTTGGTAAACCTAAAGGTAAATTACCATTAGGGTCTGATCCAAATGAAAATGGATTATCAGGATTTGTTGCTAATGTAGGATCATATCCTTGTTTTACAAATCTAGCTCCTATAGGAGAACCAGCTACTGATGCTAATGTATTTAGGGGTGAATAAATACCTTGATTTAATGGAATTGCGTCCGCTATTGTAGAAGCTAATTGTTGAAAAAATCTTCCTATACCGGTTTTCTTTTCTGTTGGTTCCCAAGATTTTATTCCTGATTGTGAATTAACATTTGTTAATGATAATAAATTTTGTTTAGCTATAAATAAAGGACCTTTAGCATTACCTCTACCTAATAATAATTTTGTTAATCGACTAAGATCATTTCCAATAACTCTAGGCACAAGAGTACCACCACGTAATAAAAAATCATCTCCTCCTGTTTTCCCTAAATATTCGTCGGGGATTGATGATTTAATATACGGTTGTCTACTTGAGTTATCGTCTTCTCTTTCTCCAAATCGATCTCTACCAAATTTTAAACTGGTAAATCTCGTTTGATAATCAATTAATGGCATATATTAGCTTCTTAATTGACCTGATTCAGGTAAGTTCTGTGTATATTGAACCTGGCTAGTAGGGGCTAATTGTGTTGGTTTAGGTAATACACCATTTCTAGGTCTTACAGCTCCTGCATTAGGTGAATCATTCAAAGAATATTCATCATGTAATGTAGAAGTTTGAAATTCCTTAGGTTGTGGTGTTTGACCATCTAAACCACTCAATTGAGAGCCTTGTTTTTCTAATTTTTTTAGTATACTCATGATTGTTTATTTTATTATAAATATTGTATTATTGTACTTCGTATAAACTTACTCTTGAAAAACCAGGTTGTTTCTTTTGGAATCCAACCATTTGAGTAAGTAATTGATTTGTTTTATCAGATGCTCCACTATTTCCCCCCATAGATATTGCACCAGCGGGTGCTGACATAACATCATCTCCTTTAGGGAATAAATTAGTACCTGCTATAACTGTGTCTTTATTGTTTAGTGATATAACACCTTCTGGTCCTTTTAACATTCTACCACCATATCCACCACCTGAACTACCTGGCATAACAACATCATCTCCTTTTGGAATTGCTGCTACTACACCACCTATTAAACCACCTAAAGCTAAAACAGTTCCAATTGCAGCTGGTACACCTAATCCAAATGGTATTGCTCCGAATGAAGTAAATATAGCACCAACTGCTTGTACCATTGAACTTATTGCTAATACTGCTGCCATAGCAGCTAAACTCCCTAATACACCTACTAATATTCCAGCTACTACAGGCATTTCAGCTAAAGCTGCTGCTGCACTTGCCATACCATTAAAAAATGGCATTGCTATTATAGCTATGGATCCAAATGCTTCCTTTAGTTTATCCATAGAAGCATTCATTTTATCACTAATAGACGCTTGTTCTTCTAATTGTGCAATAGAAGTATTAGCTAATTCTTCTTTTATTTCAGCTTGAGATAAACCTTTTGCTTCTAAATCATTAATTTGTTTTTCTCTAATAGCAGTTTCTTCTGCACTTAATCCAACTAATTGTTCTTGGTTAAATAACATTTTACCTAATTCTTCCCTACTCATACCAACGGATGCTGCTAAAGCATCTTGTTGTATTCTATTCATTTCAGCAAAATCAGCTGAATCTCCTACATTTTTAGCTATTTCTTCAGCTAAGGTTACTAAGTCGTTATCTAATGCCGCTTGTCTTGCTTTTTCAAGATTTAAATTCTTACCAAGTAATAACTCAGCTTCCATTTCTTTAGCAATACCACCTTCAAAATCTAATAAACTATCAGCTATACCTTCTACTTGACCCATTTCTAAACCTAAAGCTTTAGTTGCTGCTACTGCTTCAGCTATTAAACCAGGGTTTTTACCAAATGATAATGTTGTAGCTGCTGATACTTTTCCTATTTCTTTTAATATTTCTTTTTCATTTAATGCTACACCTAATTCTTGTCCTTTTAATCTAGCTTGAGCCATTACCTCACCAGTAATTTCTTTCATTCCCTTTCCTGTGGTAGCAGAAAGTGCATTTATACCAATTAATTCTTCATTTGTAAGACCAGCTTGTTCTCTTAAAGAAGTAAACTCAGCTGCTTGATCACCTGTTAATTGAACTGAAATACCTAATGCATCATTTACAGCTAACATAGTTTCAGTCATACCTGCAGTAGTAACAAATACATCACCTGATGCTTTAGCTTGAGATTTTAATTCGCCTGTAACCTTTAATGCCTCAGTATAAGACATATTCATGTTTTTAGCTATATTTCCTGTGTCTTCATCTAAATGCTTAAACGCATCCATAAGACCCTTTGTAAGAGCAACCATTACTGTTGCTGGGTCTGTAAAGGCTTTCATTAATCCTTTTCCTAATGCTGCTGATCCTGCAGACATTATTTTTAATTTTCCTGAAAATCCAGCTGCTTCCGTTCCTCCCTTAGTAACTTCATCAGCTACCTTCTCCATTTCTTTTTGTGCCTCTTCTAAATTTAACACACTTGCTAAACCTCCTAAACCTAAAGCATCTAAAGATCCTTTTACTCCTTTAAGTAAACCACCACTTATACCTAATGCATCATTAAGTACTTTTTCTTTATCTATTCGATCTTGAATTTGTTTACCAAGTCTATTCTGGACATTATTTTCGTCTTGGGATAAAGCTAATATTTCAGCTTTCTTTTTTTCTTCTTCTGTTCCGTTTGCTAACCTTTTTATTTCATTTTCAATTTGTTTTTTAGAAGAATTTTCTAAACCTGCATCTTTTAGAAGTTGATCAGATTTTGATTTTATTATATCTTGAGATGATGCTTGTTTAGATTTTAGTGCCTCAAGTTCTTTTAAAGATAATTTATTTATTCCTGCTTGGTCATCTCTTAATTTTCTAGCTATTTTTTCTTGAATACCAAGTTGCTTTGTAGATTCTTTTATTGGAGTATTGGCCTTACCTAATTCAGTAAGTATATTACCAATTTCTTCAGCTATTCCACCAAAACCTCTATCTAATTCCTCAATTTCCCTTCTCGTTTGAGCAAGGGATTTGTTCATAGTCTCTACAGCTGCGTTA
>TARA_R100000541_G_scaffold317_5_pt1 | contig 15613 bp, 11 predicted proteins | sample TARA_R100000541 | Tara Oceans TARA_R100000541 (sample SAMEA2621416) | marine metagenome | biome: marine biome (ENVO:00000447); feature: surface water layer (ENVO:00002042); material: "saline water (ENVO:00002010), including plankton (ENVO:xxxxxxxx)" | depth 5 m | reverse complement strand
CATCTATTGTGTGAACTATTTGTTGTTTCCCGTTAGAGTCAATATACCAAGCGCAATCGTTTTTCGCTCTTAGAATACCCTCTCTATCTTTTATGAAGAACCTAGGAGAGGCGATTATTACCCTCCCTCTGTACTCAACATCAACTAAATCGTTTTTAGCCTTGAGAAATCTCGTGTCTGAATACTCACACCTAACGAGTTCTGAGTCGTGCGCCCACATTCTATTATCATTAATATCCCTTATTCTCCATAATCGAGTTCTATTATTACTATCTACTCTTGACACTCTAAGGAATGAGCCTACCTCCTCATCGTATATTTTTTGCAACATCGGAGAAAGATTTGAGTCTTCATCAAAGGTAGTGTAATCACAATTAACGTCTAAGCCCCTGTACGTGGTCGACGCATCATCACTAATAAAGGTAACTACCCTATAATCATTGCAGTCGTAATTTCCTGATGTACTTTCGAACTTTCTAAACTCAGTAACTCCGTGTAACTTATGAGCGTGTCTAATATCATTAGTCAAGTAAGAGTCCCCGTCTGCATCAATGAACCCAAAAGTAAACGTGTCTATGTATGGAAATCTTTCAATATTATCTAAGTCTGCGCAAGGGACAATTAAAGGAATAGTCTGTACTTCCCCATCAACAATCCAAGTAGTTTTTGCTGAGTAGCTTTGTCGCTCTTTATATATCCAACCTTTCTTTTTAGCGTAAGACTTGAATACATCCATATCCCCGTCGTGCGTTTCGTAAATCCTATCCATGTAGGTTTTGCCTTCAATATCCCACAATAAAGCACGAGCGTATATACCTTCCCCTGCATCTGCGCATAACAAGCGAACGGGGGTGTCTGACCAATCGTACAATTCCATGTAATCTCCTTCAACACATTCGTCGCTTCTCATACAACTTTCTCCTAGAGAACCGCAACCCTCTTGAGTATCTTCAGAAGTCCTTGCCCAATGATAGTTTACGTTTACCTCTGATGTTTCGAAAAGATGACTTTCGTTGTCCTCGTGAAACTTAGATTTAAGCTGCGATGTAAAAAGTTCTACGTCGTTGTTGAACTTGTCGCCGTAATACTCGTCTAAGAAAGAAGACGTAAATATTTTCTTGATAGTTTTACCTACCTTAGCCTTCATTCGTTTTTCGTTTGAGCAGTCAGAAGCCTCCTCATTACTCCAAGAATAGTATTCTATCCTGTTAGACGTAGCGTAAGAAACCTTACCTATCTCAGTTATGCTTTTGCTGAGAAACATCGGTATATCTCCTTTGAGCAGTTGCTCGTCATTAATATTCCCTTTCGATAACTCCAACAATAAAGTAGAAGTTTTCGTGTGCATAATATCGTTGCAGTCGTTTAACAACGCCGCAAAATCTTCCGTAATTCTCATAATCAATCGTGTTTGGTTAGTAGTGCGTGTTGGATTCGAACCAACATTTAGAAGATGAAATCAACTTGTCCTGCGGAGATAAACCCCGACACCATTAGACGAACGCACCATGTTGCTATCCTTTCTTGGTTGTTAGCGATAGCTTTCTAACCCACGTTTTTGGTTTTAGGCGTTGGTAACCTAAGCCCACTCGTCAGCAGGACTTGAATGTTGTACGTGTTCGCACAAAAATTTAAAACAGGAAATGATAAAAAAGACAAAATATCATACTCCCCCCCCATTTTCAAAGCCTTTAATATGCTCTCTCTACTTTATCAAGACAAGTCAAGACTTATACTCTGATGAAATAAACTAAACGTGTATAACGCCTAATAGAACGTGCGCCCCTGCGAAAATATATGTACATGCGATTATAGCACATACATGTACGCACGCCTGCGAAAATATACAAGGCGATTTTTGGGTAAAAAATAAGTGAGCTTTACGCCCACCTATCTAGTTATCTATGTTTCTAAAAAGTTACATATCTGCATTCATGCTGACGTTGTAAGCTTTTTTATATCTTTGGCAATTAAGGTAGCTCTCTCATTGAAGTCTTTGCTTTTTGAGGCAACCTTTTTACGCTTGGCAATAAGCGGTGTGCTACACTTGGCGTTTTTTGCACTAGGCTTAGAAGTAGCTTTGGCGGAGTAGCTAAAATTGAGATTACGCTTATCTAAACATATATCGTTATTTACATATATAGCTTGGATTTCTTTAGCGCATTCTCTTATTATTGCAGCCACTTTTTTATTAGCTTTTTCAAGTTGTAGTGAGCGTTTCTCTTTAGTAGCTTTGACCTTCTGAGCGCTTGCCGTTGCGCCGTTTCTCATAAGGTTTTTAAGCTCAGTTTCTTGAGCAATAGAACGATTTGCAATACCAAAAAGGGCGATAATTCTTTTTTCAATTTTAGTCATAATTTCTAGTTGTTTAAAGTTTGGTTTATAGTAGAGTTAAGCGGCGTTTTTTTTGTAGCTGCTAAGTATTCGTCAGCTAATTTTCGAGCGGCAATCTTTTTGCCTTCAGAAATAAGGTTTAAAATTCTTTGTGTAATTGTGTTCATAATCTAAGTATTTGGTTAGTTAAATATGTAGGTTCTTACATATCGCGTTTTCACTATACAACAGTGAAGCGGTCAGGATGTAAAGAACTAGCGTAAACATACCTAAACACTTCGACGTGTGCAAGCAACTGAGTTGCATTAGGGCTTATTTAGAATGAAAAAAATAACGATTGTACTGGTAGCGTGGGATACAGGGCGAAAGTTTTTTTGTTTTGGGCAAATTCTAAATAAGGCTACAGCCTAGGCTATGACTGGGTTTTTTGATTTAAGCGCATATCTCAACACATGGTATATATAGGCATACGAAATTTTTAAAAGTACAGGAGAGGGGCTTATTTGATGAATATAGTTTTCTAGATATACTTAAACGCATTTTAAGCACGTGTAATACGACTTCGGTCTTTGGGGCATACTAACATGTAAACAAATAGATAGGCGCTGTACGTGGCTAAAAAGGGGCTTCATTATCCGATTTAAGACCTGCTGAAAACAGAAAAACATCAACACAAAAACAGTATATTATATAATAATCTAGATATGTAAAGCGACATTTTGGTCAACGTATCGAGAAACCTATATATGAGGTCACTTTAGGTTAACTTATTGATAATCAACGACATATAACTTACTACATATATAGAACCGTCGATATTAGGATAGGGGTTTTTAGCCAAATCACAGAAATTATGACTTCTTCCAAAGTGTTGAGGTAAATGTAATAAGTGTTGAGGGGGTATAAAGGGGGTATAGTCAAGGCTTGTTTTTAGAAATAAAACAGTGCGCCCTTGTTTTTAGATTGCTTCGTAAAGACTCAGCTAATACTTCGAGCGAAGTTATACTTTTATTTATGAAAAGTCAAGGAATTTACGATTTTTTTTCTTACATTTGTTTTTTAAATGATATATTATGGCGTTAAAGAAATCTGCAAGAAATTACAAAAAGAGTCCATCTTCTAGGAAAACTAAAGCGGCTTACGATAAAAAGTACGACGCAACCCCTGCAAGAAAAAAAAGACGTGCTGAATTAGTAAAAGCTAACAGAAAAGCAGGAACTTACGGTAATGGAGACGGATTAGATATGTCTCACACTAAAAGTGGCAAGCTAGTTAAAGAAAAAGCCTCTACTAACAGAGCTAGAAATAAATACAAAGCAGGGTCTAAAAAAAATAAAAAATAATTATGCCGTTTAAACCACATAAAATGTATAGCAAGTCAGGTCAAGTTAAGACTGCTAAGACTAATAAAGAACATTTAGCCCTTAAAGCTAAGGGATGGGGGCATACTAAACCTAAAACAAAAGCTAAAACAAAGTATTAATGGCTGAAGGCAGGAGAATAACAAAATTTAAAAAGGGCGAAAGCGGAAATCCTAGCGGAAGGACGAAGGGGCAAGGTAATAAGGTAACAAAAGTTACTAGAGAAACTCTTGCCTTAGCTTTACAAGGCAGCACTTCTGAAATAAAAAAAGCTTTAGCTGAAGTTAGAGATAGAAGCGCCAAAGATTACATAGATTGTATAGTTAAACTACTTCCTTACGTTACACCTAAGCTGTTAGCGGCTCAGATAAACGAAGAGAAGTCACATAAAATAGAAATTAATTTAACTGAAGACACGACAACGGCAGACCTAAAAAAATTATTAGGCGAAGGCTCAGGAAGTGTTGAGGATATAAACTTTGAAGACTTATAAAAATGGCAGTAGCAAGAAGAGAAAAAAACACTGACCCAAAATACAAAGCGGCTATAGGAACTAGACCTCCTTTAATTGACAGCGCTGGTAGAATAGGAAGAGAGCCTGACGCATTAGACGTTATTGAGGACTTAAGAGACGATATGAACTCTATGTGCAACCTTTCAGCTTTAAATGAAAATAAAACAGGCATAACTTCATCTCAAGCATCAGCTATTACAGCTAACACAGCTAAAAATGGAATTAGCTCTTCTCAAGCAGCAGCTATAACAGCCAATACAGCAAAGAAAGGTTTATCCCCTTGCTTTATAAGACTAGACTCTCCTGCTAGCGGTATAGTTTCAAGAGAGTCTGGATTAGGTATAGGTTCGACTAACCCATTTATTCCTAGCTTAAACCACGCTGTAACTATTGATTCTAGAGATGGTATTAAATTTAGCAACTTAAGTGTAGGTATTTACAAGGTTCAAGTAAATGTAATTGCAGACGCTAGTAGACATAATCCTGTAACAATTACAGGTAGAATTGGAAGGAACGCAGTAATTCAACGTCAATTCATTAATGTCGGTTCGTTTTGCGACTTCTCATTTGTGGACTTGGTAAACATTACTGATGCAAGAGAAGAGCTTTTCTTTACTTTAACGTCTGCATCTAGCACGACTGTGACTGTATTGCCAGGAACTACCATATATTTAGAAAAAATATAAACCTTGAATCACTTGAACACAGCTACAACTAAGGAAATGGCAGAGGCTCTAAGGAGAAAGCTCTGTGAAATGTCTTACTTTGAATTTTTCAAGGAGGCGTTTAAGGTTGTTGAGCCTGCTGTTCAGTTGGATATTAATTGGCATCATCAATATGTTTGCCAACTTCTACAGAAGGAGGCTGAAAGAATCATAGCCGATAAACCTAAAACAGAAGACTTAATCATAAACGTCCCTTTTCGTGCATCTAAATCCCTTATGTGTACTATATTGTTTCCTGTTTGGTGTTGGATTAAAGACCCTAAGCTTAGATTCATAACAGCATCCTATTCTGCTTCACTAAGCGTAGAGCATAGTGCTAAGTCTAGGGATGTTATCCAAAGTAAGTGGTTTCAAGATAATTGGGGGGATTTGTTTGTTATAAAACCTGACCAAAACACTAAACACCATTACGTTAACGACCATACAGGAAATCGTAGAGCAACTTCGGTTGGAGGTACTGTAACGGGAGCGGGTGCGTCTATAATAATAGTAGATGACCCTATAAGCCCAAAACAAGCCGCCTCACAAGCCGAAAGGACTCAAGCTAACGATTGGTATAACACAACCCTTTATAGTCGCTTAGACAACCCTAGAACAGGCGTGAGGATAATAATTATGCAAAGGCTGCACGAAGATGATTTAAGTGGATACCTTCTGCGAAACAATCCTGACTCTTACAAGCACGTCTGCATACCTGCGGAATCCTCAAAAATTTTGAGTCCTAAAGGACTCCTTAAATTCTATAAAAATGACTTGTTTTGGGATACTAGATTTTCTAGAAAAATACTACAAGACTATAAATATCAACTAGGAAGCTATGAGTACGCAGGTCAGCTCCAACAACAGCCCGCACCTGCCGATGGTGGTATAATAAAAAAAGAGTGGTTTAATGTTGTTCGTAGTCTTAGAGATGAAGCTCTTATGACTTGGAACTTTGTTATAGACCCCGCTTATACATCAAAAGAAAATAACGACCCTTCAGCCCTGCTATGCTACTCTATATACGAGAACGAGTATTATATTAGGTGTGTTGAAGAAAAGTACATGGAGTTCCCTGAACTAGTAAAGTACATACAACTTTTCTGCGAGAGAAACGGGTACGACAGGCGCTCTAAGATTTATGTAGAACCAAAAGCTAGCGGAAAGTCGATAGTACAAACATTAAAGAGAAACACTAGATTAAACATCATAGAATCCAAACCACCCTCCAAGGATAAGGTGGCTAGAATAAGTGACGTTGTAAACATAATAGAATCAGGAAGAGTTAATATGATAGAAGGGATGTGGAATGATAATTTCCTTTCTCAATGCGCTCAATTCCCTAACGCTCGCCACGATGATATGGTGGATTGTTTGCAGATAGCTTTAGACTTGTACGGAAAAGGAAAACGAATAACAGCATTTAGATAAACAAACATGAGCAAAGAAATGAAATTCCCTACAAGTTGGGATGGAGTTACACTAAGACAGTTCTCTGACTATAATAAGGTTTGCGTTAAGTACGGAGAATCTATTAAGGAGAATGAAGATGTGACTGAAGAGTTTTTAGATAAGTTAGATGTTGAGATGAAACTAGATTCTTGCGTAATCTTTTCAGGTCTAAGTAGAGATGAGGTTCTTGAACTTCCAATAGCTTTAGTTAACGAGTATCATAAGTCTTTAGACTTCCTACAAGAAGAAAGAGAAGGTAAAGACATTAAATCATTCGAGTTTGAAGGGATTAAGTATAGCTTACCTGACGGGCTTAGAATTAACACCAACTACGGTCAATACTTAGAGTCAGTTCAATCTGAGTTTTACTTCAAGAACACAGACCCAAACTCTGTTATGTATCTGTCTCATCAATTAGCCCACACAGTAGAGCTTGACGGGGATTGGCAAAACAAAGACAGAGATATTTTAGCTAAAAGATTTGAGGATATTCCTGTGTCAATAGCGTTGGACTTCTCTTTTTTTTTGTCAAAGAAATCGAAGATTTACAGTCTAGCATACCTGATGTACGAAGCTCGGCAAGCGGAAAAGAAGCTGCCGTATATAAAAAGAACTTTCAACACCTTGGTTGGATTAAAACGCTATATGAGTTGGCAGAAAGTAACATATTTAAAAGACCTGACAAGACTCCGATTGACAGTGTTTTATATACAAACATTTCAGATGTTTTTCAATATCTTTCGTACCTTGCGTGTAAAGCTAACTACGATTACGAAATAAACGAAGAGCAAAGTAAAAAATATAAGTAATACATTATGAATTATAAAAGCATACTAAATATATTCAGCGACTTCAACACTGCGGTTTCAAACACAGAAGGATTGAATAAGCTGTATATGTTTGACGAAAGTGAGATAAATAAAATAAGAAACTACAATTACCCTGTCTGCATTATTGAGCCTCCAAACTCAAGAGTGTCAGATATAAATAGAGCTTACGAAGAGTACGAAATAGTTTGTTTTATACTAAAGCCTGAAAGGAAAGATAAAAGTGATGTTTATTCAATAAGCTTATATGATGACTGTATGTCTTTATTTCACAATATGATGAAAAAGATTTTAGCAGTAAGAGACGGAGAATACATACTAAATGAAGGCTCAATTCAAATAGAAAGAATTTCTAAGTTTGGCGTTGACCTAACAAAGGGAGTTAAACTTACTTTTACTTTATTAGCACCTTCCGCTTTAGGGTTTGCATCTTTTTCGGTTCCTATATCTTTACCGTACGAAACGAACTTAAAAGCTTTTTATCACTCGTCTAGTGGGGTTTTAGTTAACTCAAACTCTATTCTTTGGGAGCCTTTGAGACCATTAAACTCAACTTTAAATATCACTCATTTAAGTAGCGACAACCTCGTTTCTTTTGATGGGGTTGATTTTGTTTTCGAAAGTCCTGTAACTTTCTCGAACTCAGAAGCTCTTCAGATTCCTTCTATTAGTTTCAGTAGCGCAAGCTTTACGGTTTTCGCTAAAGTTTTTATATCTCAAGAAGCGGTTAATGATAGCATGACTTTGTTCTCATTCAGTAAAGATGCTCAATTAGATTATTTTAGAGCTAGAGTAAAAACAGGAGGGGGAGTAGAAGGCGATTTAGAATTACTAGTGGATGATGACACATCGGCTACTACTGAATCTTTTTCTTCTGTAGACCTAAGACCTTACGGGAACTCTTCTGAGTTGAAGGCGATAGCTTTAGTTAATGACCACGCAAATCAGAAAACAATACTTTATACCGAAACAGATTCTTACGAATTGTCTTCTTTCAGGGATGATGTAATATCTAATTCTAAGTTTATTTTTGGCGCAACAGAGCTTAATGAAAACTTTGTATATCAAGGTTTTGTGGGTAAGTTGAAGTCCTTAGCTATATACGATGAAGCTGTAAGTCCTTCTAATGTTAACTTAATCATGAATAAACTTAAAACTTTATAAGATGGCTTTAAATAAAGTAAAGGCTTATAATAAATTAAGGAGAAGAGTTGCAGGTTATGCAGGTTCTTTTACTACTAAACTTAGACAGTCCTTATCTTCTAGAAACAACATTGCTTCATCAGAGCTTACTAACTCCGTTAAGGGTAGGCTTACTAAAGGTTTTGATGATAAGGGTAATTTAATAGCAGGGTTTGAAGTAATGCTTAAAGGGTACGGTAGGTTTTTAAACAAGAACATACACCCTAAAAAGATGCCTCCTGTAGACGCTATAATGCGTTGGATGGATTTAAAGGGGATAAAGCCTGGCAGGGATAAGAAAGGTCGGTTTATGAAGAAAAAACAAGCCGCTTATCTTATAGCTCGAAGTATTCAAAAAAGAGGGTTTAAAACCTATAACGACCACGGCATAGGTTGGTTAGACATCGTTTGGAACGAAGAGAAGAAGAGGTTAAGAAATTTAGCTAGAAAAGATTTACTCGCAGTAGTTAAAGGGATGTCTCAAGAATCTTTATCATTTTCAAGACAATCTAGCGGGGAAGTAAAAACATTTTTTAAATAATAAAATACTATGGCTCAAAATATAGCATTAACAAATTCTACCTCTTCAATATCTACAAAAGAGATAGAAACATGTAACAGACCAATACTTGTATCGTATCTAGGGTCAGGAACTCCAAATACAACATTAGTTCAAATCCAAGTTAAATCAGTTGTTTCGGGTGTAACAACTAATCTAGGCGTTCCGTTAATTCAAGGAAGGGATGTTGGAAGCACTTTAACTTCCCCGACTTTTACTTTTGATATTTCTTCAATCCTAAAAAGTACAATACCTAAAGATACTTACAATGATTTGTTTTCTACGGCAAACGGCGCTAACGGAATAGATAGAGCTAGTAGCTTTTTGTTAATTAAAAATTACTCAGTTTCAGCTAGGAGTTGGTATATTGATACAGATACAGGTATTTTAACTTTAAATGAAGATGACGCTGAGATTAGTACCGCAGTAGATAGCTTGAAAGTTTGTGATATAGAAATTCCTAATAGAGAAATTAACTCTCTCAAAACCAGCAATACACTACCCGCTTCTTTTAAGCTTTCAGGATGGAGAATGGATGCAGCTATATTAGCAGACGCTAATGGGCATGATTTTTATAAATTCCTAACTAACTGTCCCTCATCTGTAAGAAGGAAGATACCCGTGGGCTTTCCTATGGGGTTGTCAATTCTTGCTCAGAATAACTCTGCGGCATTAAAGGTTTCGATTATCACTAAAAATAATTCAGGTACTAGTTACGCATTTAATGCTACTACAGGGCAGGTAGCTAACGCAAATGCAAACACAATAAAAACATTAAACTTAAGTATATCTGATAGCTTTTTGCTTTCAACCGCAAGCAACACTACCCTTGCATTAATGGGTGGTGGGAACTTTTCGGCAAAAATAACTAAGGTTGGGGGCGCATCAAGCACTAATGAATTAAATTTTGAGATAGTAGACATAAACTCTACCACAAACTCTAGCTTCAAGAGAGTTAGAAATGCTCAAACAATTTACTTTGTTAATGATTATAATTTGCTAGATTTTTATACCTTTGAATCTAATCTAGGAATATCTCACGTAAATAGTAAAGACGTTTTTAAAACAGCTAACAAAGATTACACTAAAAGAAACTCATCTAATAGAGGGGTCTCTAGAGGGATGACGGAAGAGGTTTACACTTTAAGCGCAATTATAAATAAAGAAACTTCTGCTTGGTTGTCAGAGCTTTATAGAAGTACGAATGTTTTTATTTATGAAATTGGAGATGATAATGTTGGTAGATTCTGCCCTGTCTCGGTTATTGACGCAGACACCGTCCCTTTAGCTCAAGAGATTACAGGTTTAGACCAATTCTCATTATCCTTTATAAAAGACACCTTCACAGTAAATAGATAATTATTATGGCTAGAAATATATTTGAAATAATAATAGGGGATTCTGCTTTAGGTTCGACTGAAACCTCGATTGTAGATTTAATTATTGAAAACTCTACATTCTCTAATTGGGATGCTGTAAGTAATATTGGATACAGCCTTATTTCAAGTTGGGGATACAATGGATTTGATGACATTAACTTTTCAGGAGGCTCTTCATTTGGTATAACTATAGATAACACAACTTTTGATGCGGGGTGGAATCCTAAATTTCTTGACAATAATTCCTCAGCTCACTCTTCTTTTTACCACGCAAATTCTTGGAGATTTACTATATACACTCTAGAAAATAATGGGTTAACTCAAAACGGTATCAGTGAGTTAGAAAACGCTTCCTCGACAGGTTACTCATACTACAATGCTGACGTAGATGAATTAGCTCCAAGCTTAACCCTTTACGGGAGAAAAACTTCTTCATCAAATTCTCCTGAAAGAGCTAAAAAATTAACTTGTAAATTAATAAACGACGCATCAAGTACCCACCCACAAACCGCCCTTAATTTAAACGATAGACAATACCTTAATAATGTTTATCTTGCGGAGAATTTTACCTTAGACCATGCATCTAGAGTTAATTTTGGGTCTATTAGAACTGCTAACACTATATCTAGTTACCAATTTCAATCAATAGTACTAACGGGAACGGTAAATAATGATAATAGATACCTTCGTGTATATGATAATGAAGGGGCTTATCTAGCCTTTTTATCGTTTAGCCATGACAGCGCAAATAGCAGGTACTATCCTAGCATAAACAAATATCATGAAGATGGAGAATTTGATTTTTGGGGGCAAAGAAAGCTACCGAACATTGAAGACTCTTTATTTGATAGCTACTTAAAATTACCTGAAAAAGGGGTTAACTATCAACTACCCCCTGTTGTTTTAACTTTAGAAAACATTTTCCCTAACCACGTAATAGGAACTAACGTTGAGTTCGAGGTAGTGTATCAGATACCGAATGATACTAGCGTTATATCTAACATCCTTCCGTTTGCTTATACTGACGGATTACCATACGGGAATCCAAACAATCATGACTTTAACGACACGTTATACGATTTAGCTAATTCATATCAAGTAACAAACGGAGTTGTTTCAGGCGCAGCTAATGGTTCTTTCTTCCCTACGATTACGGCTGCCGACGAGACGTATAGCTCAACGTCGTCTTCAACAACACCTCTTCTGGTTGGAGGAGTCTCAGGCGCAAGGCATTTACTTATTAGGCACTTAAACTCTTCTATACCTGCATTCGTTGCTAGGAGTTTAGTGACTTTAGATAAAGCTCAACAATACAATGTTTCTATTTGTTTAAGAGAGTCTAATGTCCCTATAATGATAAGGGTGCGAGCATTAAACGCAGACGGCTCAATCAGAGAAACTCTTGTAAACGAAGTCATACTTGCTGTTGGGGTAATCCCAACCACCTCAAGGTTTAACTTCTCATTTCAAGCTTGCCCAAGCACGACATCTCATTGCATTGACATTAAGGTTCAAGATAGTCAAGCCTTTAACGGTTACACTAGAGTAAGTTATATTAGATTTGAAAAGTCTAGATATAGCATACAAGAACAAGCCTTTGAAGAGGATTACAATTTAGACTCAGCAACGGGAACTTTAGAGACACCACTTTCTACTAACTTTGCGGGCAATGTTTTGTTTGGTACTAGTAAAAAGACCTCTAACGCTCCTTTGATTTTCACTACATCAGAGCTAGCTAAATACACGGCTAACTACTCAATATTAGACACATCGTCTTCGCCTTATTACACTGAACAATCATATTCTTCGGGTGGCGAAGGCTTTAATCCCGACGACACTTTAGTAACAGATAAGGAAAATATAATACTCCCTTTTCATGATAACAATGGGGTTCACAATCATCCAGGAGCTGTTGGTAGCGTTAAACAACTTAAGTTAGATGAAACGGAAAGAGTTCATCCTTTAGATGACGCTAATATTTACGACATTGATGGGTTTCCTCTAGAGATAGAGCTTACAAAAAGAGTCAATCTAAAGATAGGCTCTAATGATTTGCATATATTTTTAGATAAGGAGTTTTCTACTAATCATATTTATGGAATATTTAATATAAAATCAATCGAGTTTTTTGATTCTGAAAATTCCTTTATAACTAGAGACACTAGCGGGGGTAACCTTGCGAGATATAAGTACAATCCTTCAAACGGAGTCAAGCCTCCTTTAATTGAATCCATGTCGCCTATCCCTAGTCAATTCTTAGGTCAAGACTTGAATGTGACAGCATTCATTAGTTCTGCTTCAGGAGATAACTTAAGGGTAGATACAGGCGAAAATACAGCATCGGAAGAGTTTAACGCCACAGGCGCAGTAACCGTAACAATTCCTGTTGAAGGAGAGTTCCTTAGATTAAGGAGTGAAACTGCCGAAGAGAAAGGGTCTGCTTTAGCGGGTAACGATGTTTTAATCTCAAGCGTGTCAGCCGCTATTCCTCAGCAAGGAAGTAGAGTTGTTATGGAGCAGTATGGAAATATAACTTCTACTAATACAACTCTGCCTCACGTATCTAATTACGATATAGCTTTAAGGGTTAAGTGCATAGACGCTCAAACATATAACCTAGTAGCCGCCGACAAAGAAGCATCTATTATCACATTCTTTTCAGGCACTCAAGGCGTTGTTTATACTGCTCTTAAAATAAAAATATTAGTCAATTATTTAGCGCCAGGAAATACAATTATTGTGTCTCACGATGCTAATGCAAACGGCTCGACTGTTGAGAACTTAATATCTTCAAGCTCTTTAGGTACATATTTTGAAGTAAATATAAACAACCCTGCAACCATAATTGCCTCCAAAACCTTGATGTTAAAGTTTAGGAGTAATGGCACAGGAAATACTTTAGATTGTATAGTTTCTGACGTAATAATAGAAGGGACTACAACTTCGGGTTCTCAGACTCAGGTTACCTCCTTGGATTTGTTTGAAGATTTTGAAATACCAATGACATCTACAGTTAAAGACTTTAGAGAGTTAGACGCTTCTAGTTCTTCTTTTTCAAAAACAATATCACTACCTGCAACTTCAAAAAACAAACTAGCTTTCGGGTTTGAGAATGAATTAAATTCTATCTCTAGCAAGTTTTCTTGGGAGGGTGGTTATAATTTTATAAAACCTAAAAAGTTTGAGTTAAAAGCTAATGGAGTAAGCTTGTTTAACGGGTACGCAAACTTGCTAGGCTCTAGTTTAGACGATAGGGGCGCTTATTCTATAGATATTAATTTAATGGCAGGAAACGCAGGCTGGACTGAAGCCCTTAAACAAATAGAGCTAAAATCTATTCAGTCAGAGTCTTATAAAATTACTGAGTATGAAATAACTAGAGAGGCTTTAAACCCTAGCTTAGATACTGAAATATTCTTCCCTCTTGTTGATAATGGCAAATGGAAGGTTAGGGATTCTGAAAATCCTGATGCAGTTAATATTGGTTGGGGAAATATAAAGGCAGCGTTTTCTATAAAGAAACTTTTAGAGAAAATATTTTCAACAATAGGTTATACTTTAAATAGCGATTTCTTTAATGAGGATAGCGAGTTTGATGGCGACTTTTCTATTGACTTTGGGAATCTAGTAAGTAGACTGGCTGTTATAGCTCCGTCAATGAAGAAGCCTGACTTTCACATTCAGCAAACAGTTTTAGACGCTTCGTTTGATTACAATCTTGACAACGCAGGCATTAAACAAAACTCAGCCTTTTCAAGTAACACGTTAGAAAGTAGACCTTTTATTTCTGCTAAACATTTCTTAGGACAGCATCAAGGTGCGGATATTGTTTACTTTATTGATTGGGCTTTCATTAAGTTTAATATAATAAATCAAGACAACTCTTTATCTCACTCTTATGAAAATATTGGTTCTACAGATAGGTTAGAGGGTACAGGTCTTTATTATAACTCAAACATTAATCAAAAGAATAAGTTAAAAAACAATAATCTAGGGGCTAGTAAATCAGTTATAGAAGTGGGAAGTTCTGATTACTATAACTTAGATATAGCAATAAACTTTGATTTAACAAGCGTTCCTAACACTCCATTAAATAAATTCGGATTCTACCACGTCGATAATTACACAGGTATAAATACCTCAGACAAGAAGACGTTTATGACTGTAATGTTAGTTGACGAAGAGTTTGCTAACGACGATATTTACATAAACAATAAAATGCTGTCTGCTAATGCTTTTGACTTGTACGACGAAAACGCAGTAGAGCTTTTATCCACAGACTACACAGACACGAGGGTATCTCTAAGCAGGACTCAATACCTAGAGCAAGGAAAGAAGTATCACGTAATCGCTCTTATGGGTACTAGAAATAGGGATAGTGGTAATACGCAAGCTTCAGGTCTTTCTTTTCAAAAATTTAATTGCGGGTTTAAAGTTAGGGAGTTAGATTTTAGAATGGCTATTTGCGAATCCCCATACGCTATGGAGGGTAGGAACAAAGTGATTTACACATCTGTTTCCAATCCTAGAGTAACTTATTTAGACGTGCTTCCTGATGTTAAGGCTTTAGATTTTGTTTCTGAAATAACGAAGTGCTTTAATTTAATTTGGACTACGAATGAAGTGTCTAAAGAAATAAGCGTAGAGCCTTATAATTCTTTTTATGATTTTAGCGGAGATACTTACGGGTTTAATGACTTGACTGACAAAGCTTTAATAACAGAGATAAGAAACAATGAAATTATAAGCTCCGATTTAGTTTATTCAATGGCTAAAGATTCATCTGATTACTCTACATCTAATCACGTTACAGGAGATTCCTCTTTATCTTTTGGAGATAAAAAAGTTTACTTAGCGCAAAACGGAATGGCTTCGGCGGCAAATCCTTTATCAAGTGAAGATGGCAATGGTGTTTCTTTAGATATTTTTTCTTCTTTAAAAATGGGTTACGCTAAATTTATATGTAGAAAACAAGGAGGGAATCCTTTGATACCCGAATTGGCTGCTGAAAATGAAAACATGCCAAAAACTCCATTATACCTACCTAGAATATGGAGCGAGCCTGAATCAACTTTAGAGCCTGTTCTTCCTGAACAAAAGCCTAACGCTAATAATTCTCACGAATACAAGCTGTGCCTTATTAAAGGAGGGAAATATGTTGATGAGTCTTATTCTGAACTTAATACTTATGAAATGATTGATAGTTTTGATGAGGAGAATTTCGAAGCTCCTCGTATTCATTACTCCTTAGACGAGGTGTTTATAAGACAGGGAAATGCGCCAGGTGGCTCAACAGATGGT
>TARA_R100000541_G_scaffold5598_1_pt1 | contig 15644 bp, 28 predicted proteins | sample TARA_R100000541 | Tara Oceans TARA_R100000541 (sample SAMEA2621416) | marine metagenome | biome: marine biome (ENVO:00000447); feature: surface water layer (ENVO:00002042); material: "saline water (ENVO:00002010), including plankton (ENVO:xxxxxxxx)" | depth 5 m | reverse complement strand
GTCATTGAAAGTATGCTTTCATTCTGTTTAATTATCTCAAATATAGATATAATACTACCTCCGTTTAATTTCATTTTACTACCGTTCTTTTTGCAATGAGCAATGATGTTACCATTACATAAATAATTTTCTCCTAGATATTCAACCAAACCAACCAATCTATCAAATTGTTTTGGAAGATGTGATTTTCCATTTTTAACCCTATCACCATCACCTAAAAATATTTTTATTAAAGCGGGAATCGTAAAAAGTTTTCCGTGTACTTTTCCAGCTTCTTTAAGATTATTAGGACTTTTCATTACTTGTGTTAGAAATTTTTTATATTCCAAGTTTCCATTACCCGAATAACTTACCACGTAATCTATATTTTTAAGAGTTCTACCCCTTGTGTTAAAAGATATAAATGTTTGTCTTGCTTCTTCTTCATCTTTTACATACACTTCTAAAACATTTGCTCTTTTCCACTTTAGCTTATCAAATATAGATATTTTTAAATGTTTACCATCAGTAAGAATTTTTGTTTTTTCTTCTGTAATACAAATCAAAATATCTCTTAACTGACCGCATTCCAAAACCGCATCAGCTAAATCGTTTACATTGGTTTCATTAGTCCACCTTTGCCAAGATGGTATAATTACATTGTCAAAATCTTTTTTAGTGTAAATTGTTTTTTTTGTTTTCATTGTTCTTGTTTTTTGTTTGCCTACTCTATTAGCTTTTCGGCTTCCGCTATTCTATAATATTCCCCGCATTACATACTGGTCTAAGTCGTTTCCATCTTCAAAGAAGTATTTGTAATCGCTTACTGCTTGAATGAATTTCTGTTCACCTCTTGATATAAATTCATCAGTAGTTTCAAATATACCAATGTCAGTACTCCCCTTATCTATTACTAAAAAGGTAAACTTCTTTTTGTTAAACAATCTTAAATACATATAAGCCTGTAGGTCGTAACCATATTTATCACACGAGTATCTAAATGAAGATAAGTCTGCTGATGTTTTGTAATCTATAATAGTATCACCTTTTATAATATCTGCTTTGCCACGAAAAGGTAAGCCTTCTAACATAGCTACCTCAGGCACTTCAAATTCACTCTTATTCAATAGTTGTAGTGCAGCTTCATTTCTAAAGATTGCATCCGTTAAACGCTCTGCTGCTGCTTTTTCTTTAGCAAGAAATACTTCACCGTGTTGTTCTTTTGCATCTTTATATATCTTAGTGTTCTTTGTTGAAGCATCTACGAAATGTAATTCATCTATCTTGTGTGGTTCTAATACCATCCAATGTGCTAACTTACCTGCTGATAATGCAGGACTATCTGAATTAGGGTCACCATACTTTGTTACGTTTCTATAAGTCTTTGGACTTTTAAGAATCATTTTAAGGCTTGAAGAACTTAAAGCGTGTTTTCCAAGATGTCCGTAGTAAAACTCATCTTCATACATCTGTGCAAGTATTTCTTCTTTAGCCCAATGTTCACCGTTTAGTAATGTTATCATAGTTCTATGTTATCAAGTTTTTGTATTAAATCTTCTAATTGTCTTTTGTTAATATCGTTGGTGCTATAGTAAAGTATTTGTTTTGCTAAACCTAAAGCCTGTCCAATCTTAAATGCGTTTTGTGTACGTTTTTCTATGTCCATTGTTTCTTTGTTTTAAACAAATATAATAAACATTTTATCAACTACTGCTTTTTTCTTGTTTCTTTTCTAATGCTTCTATTTTATTTAACGCAACTACTAAAGCCTGTTGAACTAATTTTAAATCGTATTGCATTTTAACTAATGTACTTTCTTTCATTTCTGTATAAATTATCTTTTGGTTTCCTGTATCGTTTGCTGTCCACTTCACTTATCCTTTTTTTTTCTGTTAGTATCATATCCCATAAGAAAAAGTAATTCTAAATGAATCATTCTCATTATAAAGTATCCAAATATTATCTTGAACAAAAGCACTATGTAGCCAAATATTATATTAAATACCAACTTCTATTCTTGTTTTAAGTTTTTGTATTTCTTCTTCTAATTCTTTTACTTTATCTTCTGCTACCCTTGCACGTTCTATTGCACGTATCTTATCTAATCTGTATTCACTTAATGATTGGTCATACAATCTTTCGTTACCTATTAGACTATGTACATAGAATCCTACTTCCTGCCAACTAAAGTACATTTCATTTAATGCATTGTTTTTAGGTTTTAGTTTTCTTGATTTAATTATGTGCTCACCTACTAAATTAAAATTAGTATAGTATTCAGCTTCTTTAATATTGTTTATCTTCTTGTTCATTGTTTCTTTGTTTATAGTATTTCTGCATCTTTAATATCTAACATTGCAACTTCTTTTGGTATCTTATTTGTGTTTGCAAATTGTGTTGTTTTGTTATGGTATTGTATTTTCCAAACAGGATCAACAAGATACAAATTAAATCTATATACACCTTTTGGAGTTGAGTTAATGTACATAGGAATATCTAAATTATCATTACATTTATTTACTATTGCATCGTACTTTTTCTTTTCAATAAGTAAAGTATCATAATGCACCCCCCTACATTTTAATTCTATTCTATGAAAAGTTTCTGGACTGTAACAATCCCACCTGCTCATTTGTTTACGTGCTTTTAATAAATCAGTATAACAACAGCCAGTAAGATATTTAAACAAATCTTTTTCTTTCCAACCCTTCATTAAGAATATTCTTTATATACTGTTTCTAATTTATTCCATACACCATTTAAAAAACAACTACTGCAAGAAGTTAATTCTTTTTTTTCTTTAAAGATTCTATTGTATATAGATAGTAATTCTTTTTGTTCTTCAGATGTTATTTTGTTGGTTTTACCTATACGGTCTGATAAATAATTGTATTCATCTTCCATTAAACATAATGGTTTTTGATATGGAAATAGTTTATTAAGTGAAATTTTCCTTTCATCACATCCACAGCTTTTTTCAAGTTTTTGAAATACAGTATCAACTACTTTTTTAATTCCTGTTGCTTTAGTAATCTTTTCAACTGTATCACCCAAGCCTTCGCTTTTAGCTTCGTGGTTCTTTTTCCATTCTTTGTATGCTTTGCTTCTTTTGTCACCTTTAAATTCTTCCATATCTATTTTATTAATTCGTAATCGTTATTTAAGTAGTCATCCCAATCTTCACCAAACTTATCTTTTAATTCTTGCTTTGCATATTTTAATGTATGGTAAATACTAACCCAACTTATATTAGTTTCAGCAGCTATGCCACGTATGCTTAATCCTGAATCACGGTACAGAAGATACATTTTGCGTTCATACCACCGCCAATTATCAATGTGTTCATCTATTAGTGTACATATATCATTAAAAGCTACTTGTTCATCCATTTCGTCAAAGTTTGGTATTTCGAGGGTATTTTCTTCATCATCAAGATAAACTTTTTTAATTTTCTTCTTGCTATTGTAATACGAAAAAAATAAACTCCTAATAGTAAAATAAATATATCCCCTGCTGACAATACCATTTTTAATAATCTTTTCTTCATTTGCATATTTGTATATAGTTAAGTACATCTGCTGTACTAGATCATCAGCGAAATCATATTCACCAAAGCTATGCACCATATTGATCCATTCATTATGTCTTTCTGCAACTTTAGCTAACCATTCAGTCGGTTTGTCCATATCACGTTTAAACTAATTACCCCTAACAAACATTGCAGGGTAACTTCATCTTCATCTTCGTATTGTTCTTTGTGATATAAGAAACCAAACATTACACCCTTAATAGGACTTATTATTATTTCAGCATCTTTAAAATGTCCTATTATTATAAAAACAAATGCCATAAACAATAAAATCCCCAAGCCTATCATACGTTTAATTTCTGTACTTGTGTTGTGTTGTGTATTAAATCTTTACCAAGATACTCAAATCCTACATTATTTACTTTCATTTTAATAGAAACTGGATTTTCGTACGGGGTAGGTCTAGCGCCAGATTCATTTTCTTTTATTTTCTGAACGTGAATATGTGAATACATCCAGTCAGTTGGATGTGCAACATACCTGTGTAATGTCCATACGTCATCAAACCTTGCCGATACCTTCGAACCACCTTCTGCATCACTCATTGCTAACGGTCTTGTTAACCCTTCAAATTCGTGTCCTGTGTGATGTACTTGACGCAGTGAAGAACTAACCCCGTGCATATTTACACAAAGCTGAATGTTGTTTTGTCTACTAAATATTCTAAATTCAGATAATACTTGGTAATCGTAATCGTGTGAATTACCTACCATTTTTAATATGGCAGCATCTTTAGACAAAGAATTATAAGGGTCAATTAATAAACCATCGTAACACCAAGCATCTTTAATTTGTTGTGCTTCTTTTAATAAACTTTTATAGGTGTATAAATCTTCTACATCTATTATTTTAAATCTACTGTTTGCCCATTCAACAGCTTTTTTAATTTGTGCATCAGTTGCTGTTTGTATTGGTATGCCCATATAAAATTCTATGATCTTTCTTAATATAGATTCAGGTGTGTTTTCACTTGACCATACAAGAAATTTAAGATTGTGCATCTTTGCCCATAAAACATAAAAGTATATTAAAATCGTAGTCTTACCTACATTTGCGTGTCCAATCGCTGCCAACGTATTGCGTTTAAATCTAATAAACTGATCTACATCGGGAATGCCAATCTTTAAACCTTCTTTTACCCTTCCATATTTTATATCCAGTATTTTATCTTGTAGTTTCTTTGCTTGTGCTATCATAATCCTGTAGGCGGTTTAGCGTATTTTTTAACTGTTTCTTTGTTTTGATCGTTTCTATTGGGTTTTATATAATAACCTGTTATGTGATTTACTTTGTAATTCCAAAAATCATCAGGAAAAGGTTCACCTTCTTTTAGTTTTTGCATTAAGGTATAAAAAAAGGGGGTAATTAAACCCCCATTAAATTAAAATGGTAAATCTGCTGTTTCTCGTGCAGGGTTTTGTTGTTCGTTTCCTACGCTTCCAATGTAATTTGCAATCTTCCAACCGTTTATACTGTTGTAGTATTTACCGTTGTATTCATTGCCACGTAAATTAATTGAAACGTTTACAGGGTTGCCTACTTGAAAATTGTTTATCTGTAGTATTTTATCACCCATAAAATCAATAGCTATATCTTGTGGGTACTTTTCATTTGTAGTTACTACAATTTGTCTTTTTGACCAAGACTTTCCTGCTTTAGATGTTCCTTCTTCAGTTTCTGAAATTAATTTAATTGTTCCTATAATATCCATATTATCTATTTTAATTGTGTTATTGTTAAATTTAATTGTGTAATATACTTTACTTATTCTACAGTTGTGCAAATTCATCAGCTAATTTTTTTGAAACCTTATACTTGGTTTTAATAGCTTCTATCGAACCACCCCCTTTTATAAATTCTATTGCTTTACTGTATTCCGTTGTGTTAGGGTTTAACCACTTTTTTTCTTCTGTTACTTCACTTGCAGCGTTAGCATCATCATCTTCAGATTGTAAACCTAAAAGACTGGATAGTGTGTACCTTCTGTAATATGTAATACAAGAACCTAATTTTTGCGGGTCTGTTATCACAGGCAATTTTAAACCACTTACAACACCACCACCACCATCAATACAAAGCAGCTTACTTACTACCATATCTTCTTCAATAGGCTGTAAAAGTAAAAGTCTGTGCTTTTTAAGCAATGGTTGTAGTTGTTTAATAAGTGAATTAATATCAAAATACTTTGACTTGTAAAAAGGGTTAGTTGCATCTTTGCTAACTGTACCTATTTCTTGTTGTAGGTTAAATAGTTTTTCATTAATACTTGTTTCTTTCTTATTCATTGTTCTTTAAAATTAAGATTAATTGATTTTTTAATTGTTCGTTTTCGTGTTGCAGTTCTAAAGTCTTACCATAAAGTTCCGCTTTTGTAAATTGTTCCATATCGTAAAGATACAAAAAAATAATTAACAAAAAAACCCCAACATTTCTGAAGGGGTGTTATAAAATAAAATTATGTTATAAATTTATTAATGATTCTTCAAAATCTTTTAATGAAATTCTTAAAGGATGGTTTTTTTCCTTTTCAATTAAGTATTCTTGTTTAGCAAGAAATGCTTTAATAAAAACAACTTCATCTTCAGCACTCCCAAATATAGGAATATTTAAATGCTTTTTTAAAATTCTTATTGTTTCTTGCAATTCTTCTGCCCTTTCCATAAAATTTTCATCAAATGCTTCATCACAAAGTTTTGCTAAAAAATTAAGTTCGTATAATTGTTCTTCTAAATTGTTACAATCTTCTACTGTAAATAAGTTATCTAATATATTGAATATTTCGTGATGCTCTTAACACCTTTTATTTGTTTTTTGTCATTATTGACACTACAAACATACAGCTTATTTTTTAATAAACAAATAATTAACAAAAAAAGGGTAAGAAATTAATCCTACCCTTCAAACAAAGAACAATTTTACAAGAGAAAATCAAGTAAACTTTTTAAGCCTTTGGCTATATTTTTGTATCATTTCTTCCAATTCTACATTTGTAAATTTAACAAGTTTACGACTTTCTTCTAATAGCTTTTTAGACAACTTATTACCAAGATATAAACTATACTTATATTGTTCACCGTACCTAAATACATTACAGCCACAACATTGCGGAAAAACGTTTCTTTCATCCCAACGTATAGAATAATGTTTTCTGCTCATAAAATGTCCCGCTTGAATTTCTTTCCAAAAGAACGTCTTATTGCAAGTAATACAAATACAATTTTTATTGTTGTCCGCATTGCTTAATCTTACCCATTGACTAAATACTGTATCAAGTTTTTTTACTAATTTACTTCTTGTTGGTTTTTTAGGCATTAGTTAAATCCTTTTCATTCATATGACTTGAAAGTATATGACCATCTAAAGGACTTATAAAAGATATTGCTTTGTAAATTTTTCTGCTTATTGCTTTAACTTCTTTCTTTTCTGTTTTAGTAGAATCTATACCAAGATTAGTATACATAACTGCATCAATTTCTAATAGTGCATCTACTTTCTTTTTTAAAGACCAAGTTTTATAGGTTTTTATTTTTTGTATCTTTTCATCTATTCCCAAAACTTATATTTTAATTGTTATTTATAATTTACATTAATTTTTACAATTTTTTTAAATTTATAATTTTTTATAATTATTGTAATTAAATCAAGTATTTAAAATGTCGAAGGTATATATTTTAATTGATTAAAAAAAGTTTTTTAAAAACTATCTACCTTGACCATTATATTTTTTACAGTAATTCTTTGAAGATTTTAAAGCAGACTGCTTGTTTTTACTGTGTATTCCTTTACGTTTAATTTTAACCTTTTTATAATTAGATATTATTTGCTTTGCCATTATTGATGTTTTGAATTACCAAATACTTTTTCTACTCCACGTGAACCAAAATAGCCACCTATAACAATAGATAGTAAACCTGTAATAGAATCTAAAGGGTAGTTTAAATACCAACCTATTACATAACTAACAGTTAAAAAAACTAAAGTTAACGGTCTAACGTTTGAAGATAACCAAGAACCACTACGTGCATCAGCTACCCACCTTCTTGTAGTACCATCTATTTCAGCACGTTCTATATCAAGTTTCTTTAAAGCTATTTGTTTGTCTGCATCAGACATATCAGAACCACCTATAATAGCCTGTATAACGCTCCCTACTGGTGTATTTCCTGCAATAGCACCTACTACATCAGGTATCTTATTTAAAAGAAATTTACCTACTTGTGTATCTTTGAATTTTTTCTTGTCCATAGTGTGCTACCTACGGTGTTAGTATGTCCAAATAGAATTGGGTTTTGTTCCACCTTGTTCAATCGAATCGTTGTCGCAATGGATAAAAGTTTTTGCAACTCCCAACCTACGGAATCCTGCTTTGATAAGGGCATTAATAATAATGTATCTTTCACTACCGTTTCCCACTTTAATATCTGCGGCTTTTCCAACAAGATGACTGGAGTTTGATACACCCCCAACTTTTTGATTATGAATTTGGCTTCTGTAGCCTGACGAAATGGTAAACGGTATCCCTGAAATTCCACGTGCATCGTCGAGCATTTGCAAAAAAGTAGCATCCATATTAATACCACTATTCTGAAGTGTTGGGTCATCAAATTCTTGTATATCAAAATGTAACATATTTTATTTTAAATGAGTACCGTCACAATAACCGTTAAGATTTGCTGTGTTTCCACATTGACAAGTTTTAGGTTCTTTCATCTTTTCTTTTTATATATTTTTTTTATCTTTTTCACTTCTTCTTCTACCTTATCAGGTATTCCGTTTTTGTCTTGGTCTTTTATATAACCAAAATACATTAAAACTAAAATTACTACACCTGCTGTAAAAATCAAACTCATCAATATTATAAATGTTTGCATAATTTATTTTTTATTATTATCGTCAAAATCTAATGCCTTTCCTAAAAACATTTTATCTATTAAATCATCTTGCATTTTAATAATCATATTTTCTAAAATGTCTTTTTGTTGTATAAGTGTTTCTACTTTAGTTTCTAAAGCATCGTTTTTTCTTTGCAATTCAATTACTTCACTTGGGTCTTTTCCTATAAACACATAAACCGCTGCACCGATTGTAGCAATTAAAGCACCAACTATTAATTTAAAACTATCGTTGTTTGTTTCAGGTATTTCACGAACAGATAAAAAAACCAACAAAAGAATTACAAATAAAAACACTATACCAGAACCGATATAACCCCTTAATTCCCTTCTTTCTCTGCTATTCATCATTTCTTGATCTTATTATAAATTGATATTCCAGTATAAGCTATGGCTAATATTAAACTTATAGTTTGTAGGACAGGATTTGCTTGACTTAAATTTAATGCCAATGCTAAAAAATTAGTAAACCCTATCTTTAGTTCTTCCATTATGCGATTGCTAAATAGATGTAGGTTGTGTTGCTTTTATTAACACCACCATCTGTAGTATCAAGTTTAAAACCGTCTGTTATAAAATCAACGTGCTGCCCTGATCCTTCTGAATTTGATAAATTAGCATAAAGCTGGTCTGAATAAACACCATTCAACCTTTTATAATCCATAATGTACCAACTTTCAACACCTGTAGATTTTATCATTAAAAATCTTGGTTCAAACCCTAACCCTGTAACTTGATTTCCACTTACTCCATCTCCATTATAACTTCCCGATTTTTGGTAACCGTCCACATCCGCCCAACAATATGCAATAAGTTCCTCATTGGGACTAAAAGTGTAACTATTTCGCCAACTTATATGTTGTGTAGAAAAACTTTGATTACCCCATATATTAACGTGTTGCGTTAAATCTCCAACACCAAAACTATCTTGTAAATACAGATAATAGTATTCTGGTGATAAACCTGCCGACCAAGTAAACCAAGCAGAAGCAGCTGTTCTTCTTAACAAAACAAAAGATGGTTTTACTCCAAGTCCGTGAGCAACCGTCCTATCTACATCACTACCTGAACCAGCATTTAATTTAATTATTGAAAAACCACCTACGGTATTTACACTCGCTGCTGTTGGGTTATTTGTCCCAGTTGCTAAACCCGCAGCACTTGCTGTTGAGTAACCTGTACCATTTACATTAAATGTATTTGAATTTCCGCCTGCTTTCCAAGTCCACGCAACGTAATCGTCACCACTTCTATTTGGCACATTAAAACCTGAAGTTGCACCTAGCTCAAAGCCATCAGAATCAAAAGAAACTAAATTAGTTAAATTTGTATCTGCACCCTCTGCTGCAAAGCTATCTGAATAAAGTTGATTTGCAGTACCTGCTCCTCTTGTAGTATCAAATAAACAATGACTTACTGCTGTATCTCTATTTTTTAACCATATAAAATCAGGAGCAAATTTTAAACCTGTAATATTTTTAGTCCCATTATTACCTTGATATAAAACAGTGTCAAAATTTTCGTCTCCTGGCGGTCCAGGAGCAACTGTAGTTCCTTGCGAAAGCATTTTCTTTTTTCCTAAACTCATACACCTAAACTTGAAATTTGATAATCTACAATAGAAGCCTTTGTACTTAAAGCGTTTATTTCTGCTTCTTTACTTGCACATTCATTTCTTAACGTTGCTCTTGAAGATAAAATACTTGAATTGGTTGTGTTACCAAGTTCACAATCTCTAATAATTATCCAGTCAGTTTTAGCTAATTCATAACCATAATTATGTTTTAAATTGGATATTTTTTGTGTTTTAAGTTCTGCTACTGATTGACTATAAGTTTTGTTTTGTATAGGAAAAGTGAAAACTTTATTGTCTGCATCCCATTCAATAGAACCTAATTTTTGGCTTTGTTTAGTTGTTGGTTTTACAACATTATAAAAACCAAGTTCTTCTAAACTTGAGTCATTTAAATATTGTACACCTAAAATATTGCCCCACGTTTTAGGAATAGAATTATATGTTTTAATTGTACCGTCTATATTTATTGCTTTCATATTTATGTATTATGGTGTTGGATCACTTGTGTAAGTTAGTATTGAATAGTTAAAAATAGCATTTGCTGAATCATCTATACATTCTACCATTAAAGCGTTTGTTGTACTTCCATCGTAATCTTTAGCACCTAACTTGTTAAATGTTTCGCTTGTTCCTGCATCTGAATCTAAAGTTAAAGCATATCCACCTGTTAAATTGTGTATAGTAATAACTTGTCCAAGTTTGTAACCTGTAAAATCAAATTCTTTTGCACCTGTACAAGCTGACTGCATTTTAAAAACTGTTGCAGTTGACCAGTCAACACTTGTTGCTCCACTTGTAGAAGTTATTGTTACTGTTCCTGTGTATCTTGCTTCTAATTTATCGTGTGTAATATTGTCGTTTAGAATCTTTGCAGTAGTTACAGCATTAGCTGTAATTGTCAAAGCACCGCTTCCAGTTACTTCACCACTATGTGTTGCGTTAGTTACTTTAGCAGTATTAGCTGTAATTGCACTATTAATTGAGTTTGCCAGTTTATCAGCAGTAACTGCATCGTCTGCAATTTTTTGTGTAGAAATTCCTCCATCTGTTAAAGAAATTGTAACTGCTCCTGTTGCTGAATCTCTTGCAATTGGTGCTGTTGCTGTTATTGAATTTACATCACCTGCATCATCTGTGTACAGTTCTGTAAAGTTATCGTTTACCTTGTCAAAGGCACTTCTTAAAGGGTCACCTGTGCCATCGTTTGCAGTAGTCCCAATATTAATTACTTGTTTTGCACACATAATCTGTTGATTGTCAATTAGTTATATATTTTGTTTATATTTTAAAATTTTGTTTGATCTGCTGTATAAATCGTTTCATCTGAAGTTACTAAAGTTGTATCGCATCTAAAATTAGAATCATCTGCATTAAAAGGATAAACTATACCCCAGTTATTTAATTCATTTACAGCACCCCACCACGTTACAGTATATACACTTCCGTAAGCCATCTTTAATTTTTAATGTTTTTTGTATATATAATACAATTACTTTTTTTAGTTTTTGTTATATAAGTTAAATACTGTTTCAACTTATTTACGTTTTCTTCTTTTGGTTTATATCTTACAATACCCATCCGCTAAAATTTGCATCTTTATCAGGTGAAATATCTTCATCGTTATTACTGTAATATTCAGGAAACTTTGAACTTGCGTTAAAACTCATATAATCTATGAATCTATCAGTATAGTATTGTGCAGTTGTACGTTCTTTTTCTACTAGAAAGTCTACTTCTTCTTTTGATACATTTTCTGCATTTTCTGAACTATGCTTGTAAACGCCCTTGTTAGCTATTGTGTAAGCTGCAAAAGGTAAGTATTCCACCATTGCCCAATGACAAAGTAAAGGCTTTACGTAGTCTGTAACAAGGCTTAAATAGTCTCCTGTTAAGTTACCTGCTTTAATTTTAGTTTGTATAGCCTGTAGTAAGTCTGTACCTAAATAGTTTTGTACGTGAATATCTTGGGCAATCTTTATATACTGTATAAACTTGTCCGTATCTACTCCACCATTCATAGCAGTAAACTTTACTACATCTTTTCGTGTTATTAGTATTGCTTCTGCCATTTCTTATTTATTTACAAATCCTTTATTAGGCATATCAACTGGACGTTTAGCTACCTTTGAATTGTTTTTTTCAGGTTTAAAACCTTCTTTTTTTGCTTTGTTTACTGATACTTCTGCTTTAGGGTTATTTGCGTCAGGTTGTACACCTTTTGCCATATACGTTTTACGCATCCAGAAATGATGACAAGCACCACCACCTTTGTATAGCCATATATCATAAGTAGCAGCACCACTTAAACCCCATCCTGCATTTACAGCACGTTGGCTCATTTGCATTATATCTTCTTTACGGTATATCTTTTTAGCAGCTACCATTTTCTTGCAAAAATCCCTACTATTTGCTTGTGTTGTTAATGGTGCATATTGGTAACGAACTTTAAAAGCTGTTAAGTCATTTGTTACTTCGTCTTGTTTGCTTTTAGCGTTTGGTCTTGCAGTACCTGTAGAAGCTAAACCTACCATTTTGTCTAATGCTTCTTCTTGTTTGTAATCTACTTCACGTTCATCTACTAAATCCCAGTTTTCTAAATCTTCATCTTCACCAAAATCTTGAAGCAATTCTATCATTTTGTCATCATCAAATTCAGCACTTAAATTATCTTTTATATGCTTTTCGCAAGGCATATACCAAATCTTACCTTCATATTCGTGTTCGTGATAACTTTTGCAACCTATATTTTTAGCTGCTTCTATTGCCATTTCTTTTTTTGCATAGCCTAATCTATCATCTATAATTGCAAAATCATTATCTACTATTTGACTTGATAAAGAATATTCATCTTTAACCCCCGTTTCTTGTTCACGTGATTCGTCTGTAATAGCATTATCTGTATCAATAAATGCTAAAGGTTGTAATGTCTTAAAGTAAAGTTTTAAACTAATACCGTTAACCGCCAATACATCGTCTATACACTCCGTTATTAAGTCTTGGTATGGTTTTATAGTTATGTTGTCAAAAAGTAGCGCAGCGGTCTTTATTTCGTCTGCATTAGACCCTAAACCATTGTTATCTGTTCTAATTCCTAAAAGTAAAGGACTTGTTACCCTATGTGCTACAATTAACTTATTTGAACATTCATTAGAAAGATATTCATAATGTTGTGGTGCATCGTTTAACGGTATGTCATCAACTGTTGTCTTACTTTCTGCATTGTTGTTAAAAGCAATAACTACTTTTTCACCACGTGATCCAGTCAGCTTACGCATTACGTCGTTTTTAACTTCTATTTGTTTTTCGTGGTCAGGTACACCGTTATTAAAGTTTACTACTTTAGTACCACTAAAACCATTTTGTACATCGTTAATTAAGTAGTCTGCTACTTCTGATTCTAATTCAGCGTATGCTAAACCCCCCTGATAATCTACAGGGCAATAATAATCGTACCCACTTACATATCTTTTAATAATTTTTATTTCAGGTTCTTTACCATTACCAAAACCAAATGATGATATCCTTTTAGGTTCATCACTACGCTTTAGTTTTGCCCAATCGTGAAAATAATAGTAGGCTTCAATTTCACCATCCTTATTACAACGTTCTGCTCGCAATGTTTGTCTTGGAAAGTGTTCTGATTTAATTACCCTACTGTTTTTGTATAGTACCTGAAATGAACCTTCGCCTAATAGCTTTAAATCTAAAACTACTTTGCGCAAACACTTATCAGAAAAGATAGAACGCATAGCTGCATATTCGTTTGTCTTTCTGCTGCTATCTAAAGCATCAATTCCCCTTCCAAATACCATATTACAAACGCCATTTATAATAGCGTTGTTAGTTGTTGATTCTGTGTAAAGTTTAATTAGGTAAGAATAGTAGTCGTTATCTTCACCATAGTTTACCCAATCACGGTTTTTATCTTCGCTTATTTGCGGTCTATTGTATGAAGCTAAATTAACTATATGTAGGTTATCCATTATACTGTAATAAATTCGTTATCTGAAGCATTAGTTACATACTCACCGCTATTAATTGTGTATTGTGGTAAGTCTGTTTGATTAGTACAAAATATTTTATCCTTAAAAATTTCATTTGTACCTGATAGTATTGTAAGCATATAATAAATATCTTGTTTTACTGGAAATACAGCACTATATCTATTGAAATATAAACTTTGTGATATTCCGCTTGTTGCTTGACTATACACTTCTTTGTTTTGGGTTTCATCTTTTATTTTAACTGTGTAAGATGCACCTGCTGTAAATTCTCTTGGTATAAAATCAATGTTTTGCGCTGATCCGCTTTCCTTTAATACTATCATATATATAACAATAATATTATTTGTTTTTTGTTATTATTAATGCTCCGCTAAAAGCATAAAAAAGGGCAGCATATAGCCACCCTTAATTATTAAAATTAATTATTACTAGGAGTTTGTACCTAATGTAATTAAAATAGTTCCATCCATACCTGCGTAATCTACTACACTAAATGGGAAGTCTATATCTTTAGTATCTGAATCCATAAAGTTTGCAGCTAATGTTTCTTGTGCGTTTAGCGTTAAAGTATAGCCTGATAAATCACCCATTGCAGCACCTGAAGAAATAGTACCCCCATTTACATCTGCACCGTGAGTTAGACCCATCATAAACACATTACCGTTGTAATCTTCTACAGCTACGTGTGGTCTACCATAAGCTAATAGTTTTAATTCTTTGTTATCTTCTTTCGTTAATTTTTTCAAAGTAAGCGTAAGTGTTTGGTCAAAGAAAGTCGTACCGTTTTCACGGCTTGAAGTTATAGTTTGCTCAAAGCTACTATTACCCTTCAATTCATATTTAAAAGCAGTTAAAGAATTTGCAGTTCCACCAATAGTAGTTCCTGTCATATTTGTTATTTCATCATTTGTTAAGGTTACAGTTCCTAACCCCCCAAATTCTACAAAATATACGTTTTTCAGGCCACCTACAACATCTTTACAAGGTTCTTTTCTCCCAAGTGTTAAATCACAACTCATATCGTTTAATTTTTTTTTGTAACTTATTGAAAATCAATAAATTAGTTAGTTTTTTAAATAAAAAGGGTAAGTAGGCACTTAATTGGCTTACCTACCCTAACTATTTGATTATCAGTTAATTAACTGTAGAGCACGATATCAGAACCTATTCCGTATTGTACACCTGCTGTAAATCTCATTACTACACGCACATTCTGTGATCCATCAATGTCAGCCATATCAATTACTTTTACTTCGTTTTGGTCAGATAAAAGACCAGTACCAAAGTATAAATTAGATTTTTCTGCTGCAACCATTCTGTTATCAGCTAATCCGTTTGCTACTGCAATAGAAATTCCATCAAATGTTAATGCTTGACCGCTGAACCATTGTGTTCCGCTATCGTTTGTACCTGCATTTGAAGTTGCTGCTACTGAAAAACCACCTAATGCTCTCACGTATGCTCTAGCAACGTTTTGAGAAACATAGATTGTCATATCTTCTGAAGAATATAGGTTTGAATTTATGGAATCTACAACGGCTCCTAATTGAGCGATTATATTTCCTGCATTTACTCCACCACCAACTGCTGCTACATCTGTTACA